>FWPU01000831.1_pt1 | contig 97868 bp, 78 predicted proteins | sample 2228361 | NCBI WGS metagenome assembly FWPU01 (sample SAMEA103939777, study PRJEB20133) | metagenome | reverse complement strand
GATTCCGGACCACACGGCGACGTCGCCGCAGCGGGTGTATCGCGCCACGGTGCAGCTGGCCCCCTGAGGGCCGCGCTGATCCGATAGGGGGGGTGTGTGGCTGTAGGGACGCGGGCCCGCCGTGTCTCTGCAGACCTTTCCCGCATGGGACCTGCAAGCAAAACAGACTTGATTTCGCCAGCAGAGAGGCTATTAAGCTGCGAGTTCCGATGTGCGGTTGGTGATTTTTTCTCAACCAGGGTTCCCCTTGTGGGCGCTGGTTTTCCGGGAAGGAGGAAGAAATGCGAGGAAGATGGTTTTCTGCGGCTGTGGGGGTCTGGGCGGGGACGGTATCGGCTGGTGTCACCAACGCCACGACAACGATTCTTAACACGCATAGTTTTTGGCGTTGCTGGATGAGTCTGCGGCCACCTGTATATGGGACGGCGTCGACCGCGCGGCCGGACGCGCAGTACATACCTATTCAAAAGGTTGGGAAGGAAAATCTTCGTCTCTGGCCGTCGGATCAGCCGACGTCACCGTTTCCTCCGGGGGATTGGACCCAGCCGGACTACGAGGATGGGGAATGGTGGCGGCAACCTGGTCCTTTTCCGCCTGTGAGTTTTCACGAGGTGTCGTGGGGCCAGTGGGACGACGGGGATGACGAGCCGAGAACCATTGCGTTATGGGCGGTGCGCGGGAAATTTGCGGTGACGGACCCGGCTCGGGTGCGGAGGCTAACCATATCGGCGACGTTTCGCGGTGGAATGGTTGTTTACCTCAATGGCCGGGAGGTGTTGCGCAGTCATGTAGCGGGGGGGGGTAGTGGGGCAGAGAGGCTGGCGGACGATTATCCCCCTGAAGCGTTTGGGGAGAGCAAGAAAGGTGGCAAGTCGGCGGATGTGGAGAAGCGACGGCGGAAGGTGAAAGAGGTGGAGATTCCGCTGAACGCTTTACGCAAAGGGCTGAATGTTCTTGGAATTGAAATTCACCGGGCAGCACTTTTACCGGGGCGTCCTCGGTGGAACACCTGCGCGTTGGAAAAGGTGGAACTGCGTGCTGAGGGGGATGGCATTGAGCCCAATGTGGTCCGTCCGCGTGGTGTTCAGGTGTGGACGGAGAACCTATTGACGGAGGTGACCGACGTGGACTATGGGGATCCGAACGAGCCGCTGTATCCGATGAGGATTGTGGGAACCCGTGGGGGGAAATTTTTGGGGCAAGTGGTGATCAGTGGGGACCGTGAAATTCGAGGGGTGAAAGCGCGGTGTGTGTCGGATTTGAAGATCAAAGGCGGATCAGCGATCATTTCGCGTGGGTGTGTGCGGTTTTTCTATCTGGCGATGGACCAGGAATCCCTTTACGTGAATCCACGGTATCCGAATGCGCCGGGGCATAAGGCGCTGAGAGTGACCCTACAGGAGCTCAAGGTGGGGGGGAAATGTTTATTGGCGCCTCCGACAGTGGTGCCAATTCGGGTGAAGAAGAGAATTTATCCGGGGTATCGGTACGTCTGGGGAGCGGTTCAGCCCATCTGGTTGGAAGTGAGCGTTCCACGCGATGCGGTCCCAGGGGTGTATCACGGGGAGTGTGTGGTAGAAGCCGAAGGGGTAACGGAAAGACGGGTTCCGGTGGAGGTGCACGTTTATGGGTGGACTCTTCCGGAGCCCCGTCAGTGGGAGACGGTGGTGGATTGGATTCAATCTCCGGACCATCTGTCTCGCTACTACAAGGTTCCGTTGTGGTCGGAGGCGCACTGGAAGCTAATGGAAAAGAGCTTTCACCTTTTGGGGGCGATTGGGGCGCGCACGGTGTATATTCCGGCAATTATTCCGACGCACTTTGGCAATACGCAGACCATGATTCGGTGGGTGCCGGGAGGGGGGGAGGGCACGCATACCTTTGACTTTGGGATTCTGCAGCGGTATTTGGACCTTGCCGAGAAGCACATGGGCAAACCACGTGTGGTGTGCTTATACGTGTGGGATGTGTATTTGGGGGGCACGGTGCATCGGGTAACCGGTGGCATGGGGCCGCATGCGACGAAATATCGGGAGAAGATGGTGGGAGTGTCGCGTGTGGAACGGGGGACGGGAAAAGTGGATACGATGGAGGTTCCGGCGTATGGGGAGGAGGCGGAGCCGTACTGGATGCCGTTTGGGAAGGCCGTGATGCAATTTATGGAGCGGCGGGGATGGCGCGATGTTTTGTTGCTTGGGATGGCGGCGGATATTCGTCCGACGCGGGAGCAGGTGGAGTTTTGGGCGAAAGTTTTTCCGGGTGTGGGGTGGGTGGCGCAGGGGCATGACCGTGCCGACATGCTGTACGGGGTTCCTGTGGAATACAGTTCCAGTGTGTTTGGCTGTTTATTCGCGGGGGTGGATCCGGCGATTAAGCGGCTGTATGGATGGCAGCGACCGAATGTGACGACGGTCTTTCCCCGGCGGATAGGGGAATGGATGGTGGCTTCCCAGCTTTTTCACTGGTTATCTCCGGAGTGGAATCTAACGGGGTGGCAAAATGGTATAGGTCGGATTCCGGCCGATTTTTTTCCCCAGCCGTCGTACGATCCCAAGGCCTATTGGGGGAATGCGTCGTTGCAGATGCCCTGGCTAGCCGCGGGGCCAGATGGGGCGCAGGAATCGGTGAAGTATCTTTTTTTCCGCGGGGGTGTACAGGAATGCGAAGCGCGGATTTTTTTGGAGAAAGTGTTAACGGATCCGAGGCGAGCGGGTCGATTGCCCGGAAGACTGAGGGAGACGTGTCGGGAAATTTTGGACGAGCGTACACGCTACGCGATGTGGGTGTTCGAAGAAGCGTACTACAACTACAATGTTGGAACCCGTCTGACTTCGTTACTCGAGCGCGCGGTTGGGGTGAGTTGGTTTGGGGGGTCAGGGTGGCTGGGGCGCGCGGCACGGCTCTACAAAGCCGCAGCGGAAGTGGAGCAGGTGCTGGGAGCGACGCGGTGAGTGCCCAGCCAAGCCGAGAGGAAGCGGTGCGAGGGAACCGAGGGCAATCGGCATGAAGAGGACGAAACAGACCGCAAAACGAGTTGGGATTCTTGCTGCACCGGCAGCGTGGGGTGTGGGAGGCGGGTGAATCCGCGAATTCCCGCCATGCGTCCGCGTGAACGAAAGCCCCTGCCGGGCGGATGAATGCACACGCCAATAGCCCCGCGCATAGGGCTTGGGCACGGGTTGAGCTCGCCCCCACCTGAAGGCGTTCACATATGGAGGATCGCTATGCCGTTGCTCAAACTGGATGTCAGTACGCCGGTTTCGCCTGCCCAGAAGGAAATGATTCTCAAGGCGGCGTCCCGTCTTGTGGCAGAAAAAACGGGAAAACCGGAGTCCTACGTGATGGTTACGCTGAGCGAATGCGCCGGCCTTTTCGCCGGTCAACCCGGCGCCGTTGCTTTTGCGGATGTTCGCGGGATCGGGGGGCTCGATCGTAAAACGAATGCGGCGCTCACGCGCGCGATCGGTGATCTTTTGCAAAAGGAACTCGGGATGGCACGGGAGAGGATCTATGTGACGGTCACGGATGTTCCCGCGACGAACTGGGGATGGAAAGACTCCACATTCGGATGAATATGGCATATTACCGCTTACGAGCAGAAGCACAGGGGATGGCCTATGGATGCGAAGGCGATTTTTGCGAAAAATTGGCCGCGGTATCGGAGGGAATGGGAAACCCTGTTGCGGTTTCCAACCGTCAGCGCCAACCCGGCACACCATCCTGACTGTCTGGCCTGTGCGGGCTGGCTGAGGGACCGACTCCGGATCATGGGATTCAACGCCCGGCTACTGGGGGGCGGGAGCTGCCCGGTCGTCTACGGAAGCCTGCCGGCGCGTCGAAGCAACACGGTCATCTTGTTTTACGGGCATTACGACGTCCAGCCCGAGGATCCCCTGGACCATTGGCGCACAGCCCCCTTTCGGCCGAGCTGGCGTGCCGGCCGAATGTATGCCCGTGGAGCCTCTGACAACAAAGGGCCGCTTTGGTGTTCCCTTGTCGCCATGGAAGCGTTGATTCGTTCCGGCGTACCCCTTCCCGGCATTCGCATTGTGCTGGAGGGCGAGGAGGAATCAGGGGGGCAAACGCTAGCGCGGGTCCTGACACAGTGGCCCGATCGTTTTCGTTCGGATGTGGTCCTTGTTGGGGACTGTGGCATGGCCCCTGGGGGGATTCCGGCCGTGACGGTCGGTCTCCGCGGAATTATTCACGCCACGATCGAGCTGCGTGGGGCACGCCAGGATCTCCATTCCGGCGTTCACGGTGGTGTGGCGCCCAATCCCGCCCATGGCATCGCGCGGCTGATCGCCAGCCTTCATCGGCCCGACGGGAGTCTAGCTGTCCGTGACATTCGCGAATCGGCTCCGGTCCCTACACGGCGGGAACGCCGGCTCGCCAACGCTGTCCGGTGTACGGCACAGGAGTACCGCGCGGCAATCGGCGTTGCGCCGCTGGCTGGCGAACGGCGGTTCACGATTGCCGAACGTGTGGGGCTCCGTCCTTCGCTCGACGTCAACGGCCTCTACAGCGGATATCAGGGCCAGGGGATCAAAACCATCATTCCGTCAACGGCCGTCGTGAAAATCAGTGTGCGTCTGGTTGCAGGGCAGGATCCTCGGCGATGTCTGGACGCGCTGTTGCGCCATGTGCGCACCCATACGCCACGCGGATTCCGGCTGCGAGTGGTGGAAACAGGTATTGGGGCCCCCGCGCTCCGAACGAGCCCCGATGCGCCGTTGGTGAAGCGGGCGCAGGCGCTTCTTGGTCGACTGACAGGGCGACGAGCGGTGTGCCAGTGGATGGGCGGGTCCATCCCGACGGTTGCGCGCCTGGTGAAGGTTTCCGGTGGGCAGCTTTTGATGGTCGGATACAGCATGCACTCCGACCACGTGCATGCGCCGAACGAGTCGTTCTCTCTCCAACAGTTCCGTTTGGGGTTTCTCTACACGGCGGACATGCTTCAGCAATTGGCTTCTGGAAACGGGCGGGGCACCTGAACGGCTATGCGCCGGACGTGGGAGGAGAGCGGGCGTACGCCATTCGGGCCAGGCGGCGGGGTTCGCGCATTTTTCCCGAGCGACCCACCCGCGCCTCCGATACGGCTTTCTCCATGACCTGGATGGTCGCATCGTAGGTACAGCGATCCACGGGGTAAGGGATGCCATCCTTCCCTTCGTGCACAAAGGAAAAGCGGGCCGGATTCCGGAAGCGCGGTCTGGCGCCCTCAAGCCGCTCAGCGACTAGGGCCAGAGCCCGCAGTGTGCGCGTGTCGACATCCGGAATTTCAAGAAGCGCTTCGACGTGTTCCGGCTGGCGTTCATAGGTGCGCTCGAGCGTGGTGGATCGCATCGGTGGTGCGGCGCTCCGCCGCGCCCTTATCGCCGGCCACGCATACGCTTAGCGCGTGTTCCCGGCCACGCTAGGCCTCTTTTAGCGCGCCGCAGGTCGCGGTGGTCAGACCGGATGAATGCCAGTCAAATCCCAACACGCCGCCAAATGCCTGAACCAGAAGGGATCGGCAAGACGCCGCAGAAACGTTTCCGGTTCCCACTCCAGGACCATGGTCTTCGCCAGGGCGCCGGCCAGGCGCGTCATGCGGGCAAAGAGCCAGGCCGGCGCGCGACATGCCTTCGCATGGGGTGTCAGGAAACGGCCGAGGTGCCTGCGCCAGAGGGCCGTGCCGTGTCTGCGCTGAAAGAGGCGTGGCCGCCGGGGCGTTCTAAGACGGCCACGCATTCGAAGCAAGCCGTGCGTGGAAACATATCGAAAACCTGCGCGCGGGTCACCCGCCAACCGCCGGCGCTGAGACGGGCCACGTCACGGGCCAGACGGTCCGGCGCACACGAGATGTACACCAATAAGGCAGCCTCGGATTCGATTAGGTGGCGGATTACCGCGGGCGACAATCCGCTCCGAGGCGGGTTGGCCAGGATCAGAGTCTGCCGCAGGGGAAGTCGTGACAGCACTCCCGCGAGACGGCGTTCGATGGAGCCGGTTTCAAACGCGCAGCCGCGGCAATCCAACCGCCGCGCGTTGGAACGCGCGGCGAGAATGGCCGATGCATCCACATCCATCCCCCAGGTGTACGGCGTTCCGGCCCGCGCCGCAGCCAGTGAGAACATGCCTACACCACAACAAAGATCGAGCATGATCTCGGGCTGACGGATGCGGACAAACTCCATCAACCAGCCGAGCAGACAATCCGCAACGGCACCGTTCACCTGGAAAAAGCTCCGCCGGGGGACACGTATTGCGCCCAGTGCGGTCGTTTCCGTTAGGCGCTCCTTTCCAGGGCTGGTGTCATTCCGCCACATCAGGACGCCGTCTGTTGCGGTTGCGCGCAGCGTGAGGTGCTCCCCGTCTCGTAGGGAACGAAAAAAGTGCGGATCGGCGCGAAGGGCAGCAAGCCGTTCGTTGATCGAAATGCGAGCCAGTGGGCAGACCGGTACGTCTACTACGGTCCGATTGTTCGAGGCTTTGTACCCGAGACGGGGAGGATGATCGGCCTGTATCGCAGCGTGAAGCGTGATGCGATTCCGATATCCGAGACAAGGGAGGGACGGGGCTGGCGGAGGGAAAATATCCGGTCCCTGGGCGACGGCCGTGGGCCTGAAAAACTGCACCAGTTGTCGGTGTTTAACGCGGAGTTCCTCCGCGTAATCCATGTGCTGATAGGCGCAGCCGCCACACGTTTCAGCCAAGGGACAGGCCGCGAGGCGTCGGTGCGGTGACGGGGCCAGCACCTCCAGAAGGCGCGATTCGGCGTAAGTCTTGTGCGGCCGCGTTATCTCCAAACGCACCCGCTCGCCGGCAAGGACGCGTGGAACAAAAACGACGTATCCGTTAAGACGCGCAAGTCCACGGCCGCCGTACACCACATCCTCGATGGTTGCTTCTGCCCGGAACATGGTCGCGTCGGAGAACGTCTTCCGTCTTTTCGGAGCGTGCGCGGGAGCGGCGCCGGCCTGTCCCTGCTCAACGGCCTATCAGTCGGGCCAGCAGGTTCAGTATCAGCGTCAGAATCACACTGAGCATGAGGCAGGTGACCCATGGAAAGGAGAAGGACCAGGTCTTCCCGCGCAGATGAATATCTCCCGGGAGGTGTCCGAGAAAAGGAAGTTGTCCGGTCAGCATGACGATCAGTCCCAAAAGCCCGACGAAGCCACCCGTCAACAATAGCAAAAGGCCGATGTTCCGCATTAGCGTCTCCTATAGCTTTGCGGGGTGTTCCCACAAAGAGACACAACACGAAAAATGTTACCCCGCTGCCGGTAGTGTAAGCCGTTGCATGCTTCCATGCAACGGCGTTTTCCTGGTCCTGATTTGCGGGTCGCGCGCGAACGGTAGTTCGCGCGGACGGCACGTTGGACGACCGGTGGGCGACAGTCAGGTTCCATGCCACGATCCCTCAAGCCGGCACCAGGGGCTCGACTGCTCGTTCGCGGTTCCTTATCCGCAGTTTTGGGCCTGGAAGGCGCGGTTGACGCTTTCCAGCTTTTCTGCGGTGTGAGAAAACGTTATGCGCCACGCCCGACGTTTTCCCCTGCGTACCACGTGCCTAGCTTATGCCCCCGACAAAACAGGCTCCGATAAATCCAACGGTGTAGCAGTATGGTTAGCCGTGGAGTGGGGCGTGGAGACGTTTGGGAGAGCCAGTCAGTTAGGAAAGCCGACCCCCGCGCGGATTCTCGATGGGATGTCTCGGTGGATCACGCCGTGTGGGGCGAAGAAGCGTCCGGTCGTGGGCGGGTGGGGGGCAAGAGGCGGACAGGACAGTGGGAGGTGAATGGCCGTGCCCGTGACCCAGACGCCGTACGCCAGGGAACGATTTCAGGATCCGCAGGGGCGTTGCGTCGAATAACCCCTGTTGGACCCGGCGCTGCGAATCTGGGTAGCGACCCCCACCCTCTGGGAAGGGCTTTCCCCACCGATCCGGCTCTCCTGTCTGCGTGTCCGCACAGGCTGGCCTGTTTGCGCGCCACACACAGGCAGAGCGCCCGCGCAAGGGGAGCCTTCGAGATTCCCGTGGCCATGGTGCGGTTCGTCTTAGTCGTTGTCTGTCAGAGACAATGGATCACAATCCCAGAGAAGACCCAATGCCGCCCCTCTCTTCTCAACCGAATGTCCATACCAATCTCGTGACAGTGCCCCTAGGTTGATGGCCGGGGTAAGAATCTTGACAAGCCCTACCAGAGACGCTAAAGGATACAGGCATTTTGTGTGTGTTGGGAGTGTAGATAGGCATCGTTATACTAGCCGGGATGAGCGATCACCGAAGGGATAACATGCATCACCGTTCCTCGGCCTCCGCCAAGCGTCCGCCCGAAACGCGGAGGCCAGTGCCTTCCCGCCTCGCTGACCGAACGCGCGGGCATTCTACGCCTGACTCTTGTGATCAACGCTTCCCTTCCACCACGGCCGATCGCTCCGTTCGCCCTGCGCCGGGCGCAACCTCCGAAGAGGCCTTTGAAAGGGAAGAGGGATCATCGGATAGCGCGCGCCGAAGGGAGCGGAACGAGAAGCTGAAGGAATTGATTAAACTCGCCGAATCGCAGGGGTACCTCACCTACGATGATATCAACGACGTGATCCCGGACAGTGTCATTAAGGCCGAGGAGGTAGAGGCTTATCTGGCGCTTCTCCGAGGGATGGACATAGAGGTCGTCGATTCGGCGTCTGTGGACCGCTATGGCAGGCATGCGGCAAAGGATAGGCGTTTTGACAAGCCGCAACGGGTAGACTTTTTTGATGATCCTATCCGGATGTATCTACACCAGATGGGACAGGTTCCGCTTTTGACCCGCGAGCAAGAGGTGGAAATTTGTAAGCGGATCGAACAGGCGGAACTTCAAGTGCGCACGCTTTTTAACCGTTTTGGCTTTGCTGCGGACATGTACCTGGGCGTTGTAGACCGGCTCAAAAATCACGACGAACGTTTCGATCGTGTCGTCACGGATAAGTTTGTGGATAGCCGGGATCGATATTTGGCCATGTTGCCACGGTTGAGACGCCGTATCCGCATGTTGCAGGATCGGATGCGGGCGCAATTCAAGGTTCTGCTGAATTCCCGTCTGTCGCGCAGCGCGCGCAATAGGATGGAGAAATCGTTTCGGCGCACGCGCAACACCCTAGCGGCGACATTCGGGCATCTCCATTTCAAGCAGAAGGTTATCGAGACAATGGCTGCTGGGGCCGACGAGCGTTTTCGGGCCTTCCGCGATCTAAAGAGCACGATTGACCGATTGGAACGTGCCTCTCCCACATCACGGCAAGGTACGGTTGTGCGCGCGAAAAAGAGGCAGCTTCGCGATCTGATGGTCCAATTCTGCATGACACCCGAAGAGTGCTTTCAAACCTTCCAAGAGCTTAAGGACAGTATGCGTCGTGGCCAGCAGGCGCGGACGGAAATGGTAGAGGCTAATCTGCGTCTGGTGATTAGTATTGTCAAAAAGTACATGAATCGGGGTCTGTCGTTTCTGGATTTAATTCAAGAAGGGAACACAGGATTGATGAAAGCGGTGGAGAAGTTCGAATACCGCCGAGGATACAAATTCAGCACCTATGCGACGTGGTGGATCCGGCAGGCCGCAACCCGCGCTATTGCTGATCAGGCGCGAACGATTCGCATTCCTGTCCATATGATTGAGACCATCAACAAGCTTCTTCGGGTCCAGAAGAAGTTGGTGCAGGAACTGGGGCGGGAACCCACGCCGGAAGAAGCCGCTGAGGAAATGGACATGCCGGTCGAACGCGTCCGTGCCGTTTACAAAATGGCTCAACAGCCCATTTCTTTACAGACCCCGGTGGGAGAGGGGGATGATGCCCATTTTGGCGATTTCATTGAGGATAAGTCGGCCGATAATCCTTCTGACATGGCGGCCTTCAGCATGCTCAAGCAGCGTTTGAAGGAGGTGCTCAATACACTGACGCCACGGGAAAAGACCGTATTGGACTATCGCTTCGGACTGACAGACGGGTATCCCCGCACACTCGAGGAAGTCGGCAAGCAGTTCATGGTTACGCGGGAGCGCATCCGGCAAATAGAAGCCAAGGCTCTCCGCAAACTGCGTCACCCCACCCGGCTGCGCAAACTGGAAGGCTTTCTCGAGGCGCGATAGACCCGTCTTTTTTCTCGGGCCGCTGTCGAGGCCGTTCGGCCTATCTATCCCATCTTTTCCATCGAGCAGGGTGGAATGCGACTAAGGAGAGCGAGATGGCAGGCCATACGATTCGTTTCGTGTTGTATCAGGTGTTGCTGGCAGTAGGCTGGCTGCTCACGGGGATTTTTATCGGACGCCGTTTTCGTCGGATGGCGTCCGCAGGGTCCCCGCGAAAGGCCCGCGGGGTGGAGATCTACGTCGGCAACCTTCCCTATGACGTGACCGACAAGGATTTGGTCAAGACGTTTCGCGCGTTCGGCGAAGTAGCCTCCGCCCGAATCATCATGCACCGCTTGAGCGGCAAGTCGCGTGGGTACGGTTTTGTGGAAATGAATGATCGCCAGGCCGCTGAGGCAGCCATGCGCGCATTGCATGGCACGGATTACCGAGGCCGCAAAATGGTGGTCAAAGCGGCTAAGTAATCCGAACGGACAACCGTTAGGCCCGGCCGAACGCTGGCTATGCAATACATCAGCACGCGAGGAGAGGATCCTCCCCTTGACTTCGCCGAAGCCGCCCAAGTGGGAATGGCTCGCGATGGAGGCCTTCTTATCCCCGAGACGATTCCCGATGTTTCGGGACGGATAGAATCCTGGCAGAAACTTTCTTATACCGCATTGGCCTGTGAACTCATGGAGCTCTTCGGCAATCTCCCTTCGGATGAATGGAGCATGCTGATCAAACAGAGTTACTCCACCTTTCGCCATCCTGACATCACTCCTGTTGTCCGTGTGGGTCCCGTGTATATTCTGGAGTTGTTTCATGGACCGAGCCTATCCTTCAAAGACATCGCCTTACAGTTTCTCGGCTGTTTTCTTGAGAACATCCTGGCCCGCTCCGATGGAGTGTTGAACGTTGTAGCGGCAACAAGTGGCGACACAGGCAGTGCAGCGATCCACGGTCTTCGTGGTAAATCGCGCCTCCGGGTTTTTGTTCTGTATCCACGCGGGCGGATCAGTCCGGTGCAGGAACGGCAAATGACCTCTGTGGTGGATGACAATGTGTATATCTTGTCTCTGGACGGGACGTTTGACGATTGCCAACGCATTGCCAAAAGCCTTTTCAGCGATCTGGCCTTTCGTGACCGTGTTCGGTTGGGTTCTGTCAATTCGATCAATTGGGCGCGGCTTTTGCCGCAGATTGTCTACTATTTTTACGCGACCTTCCGTGTTCAGGAGGCGACAGGAGCCGCGCGTGTGCGCGTGGCCGTACCTACCGGAAATTTCGGCAACATCTTTGCAGGGTATCTTGCCCGACGGATGGGTTTGCCCATTTCCCGTCTGGTGCTTGCCACCAATGAGAACGATGTGCTTACACGTTTTTTCCGCACGGGTATCTATCGCCCTGCCCCCGCGCGTCCCACCCTTAGCCCCTCCATGGATATCCAAAGGGCAAGCAACCTGGAACGCTATCTCTATTATCGGGTTGGCAAACGAGCGGATCGCGTCCGCTCCCTGATTGCCGAACTGCATGCGCGTGGCGAATTCCAGATTGAAACGTTTGGCCCCGAGGGAGTGGACGCGCTGTTTTGCGCCGGCGCCGCGGATACCGATCAGACTCTGGAGACCATTCGTTGGTGTTACGACGCGTTTGGCTACCTGCTGGATCCGCACACGGCCGTCGGCGTATCGGTGGCACGCGCCCATTTGGATCCCTCAGAACCCATGATTTGTCTGGCCACGGCCCACCCGGCCAAGTTTGGCGAGGCAATCCGGCGAGCAACGGGAAAGAATGTGGCCCATCATTCGGCCGTGGATGCCCTGCAGGGGCTGGCGACGCGACGTGTCCTTTTGCCCGCGTCCGTTTCCGCTGTGCGGACTTATGTGGAGGGCATTGGGGAAGGTGGGCGATGAGGGAAAACGACGTCCGCGCCCTGATTGTTCAGCTGTTCCGAGAAAAAAGCGACGCCGCCTATTCCGTCAGCGAGATCGCTCGCATCCTTTGCCTACGGGGAAAGACCCGGAAAAAGCTCCGCGGATGGCTCACGCGCCTATGTGCCGAACAGGTCCTCGAAACAACGGATCAGCGTTTCCGCCGCTTTCAAGGCCGAATCGATAACGAAAACCCGTGCCATTCCCGCCGGAGGCGCGGTCGGCTATATGCTCGGACATATGAGAAGCGAGATGGGAGGACAGAAAGGGGACAGCGGATACGTCGCTCCGGACACGGTGGTCGCTCAGATTTTCTCGTGGGGAGACTGGAAGCCGACAACACGGGCTTTCGTGTTGTTCCTCTGAGCTCTGCCTGTCGCATTTCGTGTCGAATCTCTTCCCCTGGAGAGGCCAAGCCCGGCGATTGCGTCGTCGTCCGAACACATGCGCACGGGGAGACCTCCGGCGCACACCACGTGCTTCCTATAGCCGATGGCCGAATTGAGGAGATTTTGGGCGCAGAAGGAAACGTCGAGACAGAGACGCGAGCGGCCATTTGGCAGTATGCGCTTCCGGAACATTTTCCCCCCGATGTTCTTGCCGAAGCCGAACGTGCAGAAAGTGTGGCCCACTCTCCGGGTGCCCGCTTCGACGCCCGTGACCGTTTTGTGATTACGATTGACCCCGAACAGGCCCGCGACTTCGATGACGCTCTGTCGCTGGAAATCGATGCGAACGGACACCGCATCCTCGGCGTTCACATTGCCGACGTGAGTCATTTCGTCCCCCGGGGCAGCGCTTTGGATCGGGAAGCCCGGCGGCGAGGGAATAGCGTGTACTTTCCTCATCGCGCTCTACCCATGCTTCCTCCCCGGCTTGCCAACGAATGGTGTAGTTTGCAACCGGATCAGGACCGCTTGGCGGTTTCTGTGTTTCTGACGGTGGATGAAAACGGCCGCATTCTCCGCCGCGCGTTCTGCCGGTCCCTTATCCGGAGCCGCGTCCGGTTGACGTATGAGGAGGTCCGTCGTTTCCTTGCGCGACCGCCCGCGGCAGCGAGGGCAACGGACGACTCCCCGAGCGTACAGGCATTTTCTCTCCCTTCCCATAGGGAACCGTCAACCGGTGTTCTTTTGAACCAGTTGCATACATTGGCGCAGCAACTTCGTCGCCGTCGGTTGGATCAAGGCGCCCTTGACCTGGACGTGCCGGAAGTGACGGTTCTCCTGAACCACAAGGGAGAACCCGTTGGTGTGCGGCCTGTGGAGAGTGACCCCGCCCATCACATCGTGGAGGAGTGCATGATTGCAGCCAACGAGGCTGTCGCAGGCGAACTGATACGCTGCGGGGTCACCATTATTTCGCGTCTCCACGAGCCGCCGTCAGAAAAGAGGATGGTGGCGCTGCGGACCACCGCCGCGGCGCTGGGGTGTGCGGCCGGTGACCTGACCCAACCGCGAGCCCTTTCCAACTTCCTGCAGAACCTGGGTGATCACCCGCTCGCGCGTTATATGCGCATGCTCACGTTGCGAAGCCTTCCGCGGGCGATTTATTCCGCAAACGCACAGGGACATTTTGGGCTGGCCACGCGTCACTATACGCACTTCACCTCGCCGATTCGACGATATGCCGATCTTGTTGTCCATCGGCAGCTTCTTGCCTGCCTTCCCGCTGCACCCGTAAGACCGGTGTCGTTACATGGCGGTGCCCAAACCTACGATGTGGATGATCTCGAAGCGATCGCGCAGCACTGTTCATACACGGAACGGGCCGCGGAGGAGGCGGAAGCTCAGGTTGTCGAGCGCCTGAAATTTTGCTATCTTACGCGCCGCCTGGCTGCGGGAGCGCTGGACGATTATACGGCTATTGTCGCGCGCGTGTTGCGCATGGGCGTGGCGGTGGACCTTCCTGATCTTGATGTTATGGGATGGATTCCTGCCGCCGCGTTTTTCGTTGTGCAGGGACGCTACCGCGTGGATCGAACGCGACGACGTGCCTTCGCGGGGCGTTCTGTTTTAAAACCAGGTGGGAGACTCCGCGTGATCCCCACGCGGGTCGATTCGGGCGTGCACCGAGTCGAACTGGCTCCGGTTGTGGACAATTTGACCATTTGACCCCTCGCGCGCGCACGGTGAGAAGAACCCCGGCCGCGGCCCGGGGGATAGGCCGGATGTCCGGATACCTTCCGCTCTCCGGGATGGCATACGACAGATGCAGAGGACGCTATGGTGAAAGCACGGGATTCGATCGCATCGGCCGCATCCTCCCAGAGGTCCGTCGCCCTCGAGACTGCCGAGAGCTTGGCCCGCAAGCAGCGTGAGATCTCCGTATCGGAGTTTTTTCTCAAAAATCGGCACCTTTTAGGTTTCGACAGCCCCCGGAGAGCGCTATTGACCGCCGTCAAGGAAGCGGTGGACAATGCCTTGGACGCCTGCGAAGAGGCTGGCATTGTGCCGGAAATCAGTGTGGACATCCAGCAGACGGCGGACACTCGGTTTCGGGTTTCCGTCACCGATAACGGGCCAGGCATCGTCCGCGCACAGATTCCCAAAATTTTTGCCAAGCTGCTCTATGGATCCAAGTTTCACCGCCTTCGCATGTCGCGGGGGCAGCAGGGCATAGGCATTAGCGCCGCCGGCATGTACGGCCAACTCACCACGGGCGGCGCCACCCGCATTTTTTCCAAGACGCGCGCCTCCCGTAAGGCACACTATATGGAGGTTCAAGTCGATACCCGAGACAATACCCCCGTCATTCTCCGAGACGAAGAGACGGACTGGATCCCCACGTTTTTCAGCCCCGCGGCCAACGGTGAGGGTGTTACGGCGACGACGTTTCCTCACGGAACTTGCGTCATGATCGAAATGGAGGCGGCCTACGTGCGTGGACGTCTTTCCGTTGACGAATACCTCAAGCTGTGCGCGGTCGTTAACCCGCACATGCAACTTCACTACAGGGTAACCCTATGGCGCAAAAAGGAAATCACTTCGGACGAGGAAAGGTCCGTTGTGCGCCCTTGCCCCGCGGTTGCATCCGAGCCGACCGACCGCACAGGAGGGGCAGACGGAACAGACCCCTGGACACTGTTTCCCCGAGTGCGCAAGGATCTACCGCCACCCCCTCGCGACATCAAGCCGCACCCGCATGGCGTGGAACTCGGTATGTTGATGCAGATGTTGAAGGCGACACGAGCCCGCACCCTGCGAGCCGCCCTCCATCAGGATTTTTCCCGTGTGAGTTCCGCGATGGCGCTGCAAATCTGTCAGCGGGCGAACCTGCCGCCCAACGCACGGCCGTCACGCATCGCCCAGCGGGAAAGCGAGGCGCTTTTCCGCGCTCTCAACGAGACGCGCCTTATGCGTCCCCCGACGGACTGCCTTTCGCCCATCGGTGAGGAGGCGCTCTTGGCTGGCATGAAAAGAGAGTTCCCGGGCGATTTTTATACCGCGGTCACTCGTCCACCCGCTGTGTATCGGGGAAACCCGTTTCAAATCGAAGTGGGCTTGGCCTGCCTAAAGCCGCGAGAAGCGCCAGAGGCCACGGCCGAAGAGCCCGTGCGCATTCTGCGCTTTGCCAATCGGGTGCCTTTGCTGTATCAGGCAGGGGCTTGTGCCATCACCCACGCCGTGTCAGAGGTCAATTGGAAGAACTATGGCCTGGCTCAGCCGCGGAATGGTCTGCCGCACGGTCCGGTTGTGTTGCTCGTTCATATGGCCAGCGTGTGGGTGCCTTTCACGAGCGAAAGCAAGGAGGCCATTGCTCACTATCCGGAAATCCTCAGGGAAATGATTTACGCTCTCCAGGAGGGCGGACGACGTCTGGCCGCTTTCCTGAGTCGGCGGCGACGTCAGTATGAAGCCGAGCGCAAACGAAGCTATATGGAACTTTACATTCCCCATCTGGCCCACGGGCTGCGCCATATTCTTCATCTCAATGATCAGCAGGAACAGGGGATCATTCGGAAGTTATCCCACATGCTGGAAAGAACCCACGTGAACGTGTAGCCCCAGACCGCTGGAACAATGCCAGCCGACACCGCCGGCTCGCATTCTGGGGGCGAGGCGGGTGTCATGCGGAGGCACTATGGCGCGAACCGTCCGACAGGAACAGCCCGTTGTTTCCCGGGCGATCATTTCGGGAAAAATCGTGAGGGTGGCGAAAGACGTTTATACCGACATTGTGCACCGCGCGCGGAAACCTTCGCTCCGTTTCCCCGTGCGATCCTTGGGAAATGTGCGGTACGATCCGCGCCGCGGCTACTTCGAAATACTGGGGCGAACCGCTACACGGACGCTTTCCTACAGCACGGTGAAGACATTTGCTCAATCTATACGGCTTCTGGCTACGACCAAGGCGGATTTGTTGGATCGCAACGACATCGCAGGAAAACGCGAAATTTACTACAACAGCAAGAGCTGGGGAGAATGCCGATTCAACGAACAGTCCGAGAGCGATGCGCTCCTCGATGACCTGGAGGCCATGTTGGGGGTCAATCGGGAACAGCTCGGTTACATACCCGAAGAGCGAGGCGGCGAAGTCTGCGGTCCCTTGGTCGTAATCGACCGGGATCCCAAAACGGGCGGAGACATTCGCATTGATTGTTCCCAATTGGGTACGGGGGCCTGGAGCATTCCGTCACGGGTGGAACACTTGCGTTTTAAAACGACGGCTCGTTTCGTCCTTGTGATCGAAACCGCCTCTCTATTCCAGCGCCTCGTTCACCACCGGTACTACGAAACCGCAAACTGCATCCTCATTTCCATGAGTGGCGTTCCCACACGGGCTTGCCGCCGCTTCATCCGCCGCCTGGCCGACGATCACCGTTTGCCCGTTTTGGCCTTCACGGACGGTGACCCGTATGGATACTGCAATATCTATCGAACGCTCAAGGTGGGCTCGGGACAGGCGGCACATATCAACCGATACTTCTGCGTACCACAGGCCCAGTACCTGGGAGTAACACCCCAGGATATCCATACGTATCATCTGGAGGACGCGACGCATCCGCTCGAGGAACAGGATATCAAGCGAGCGCGCGACGCCTTGCGAAACGATCCTTTCGTCAAGCATCACCGGGAGTGGCAGGAGGCCCTCCAGCAAATGATCGCCATGGGCGTGCGTGTGGAGCAACAGGCGTTTGCCAAGCACGGCTTGAACTATGTGTTGGAAACGTATCTTCCCGATAAACTGAAAAAACGAACCTTTCTTCCCTGACGGGCCTGAATCGTTTCCTGCTGAACGGGAAAAAGACCCACACTCCACCTAGCAAGAAACGTAGAGGCTCCGGCCGCGGGAGGGGACGGCACCCCGCCGTCCGGCCACCGTTCTGCATCTCCTCGCTACGGTTTCTCCATTCGCGAGGAGGGGTAGAAACGATGCGCCCTACGATGATCCTATGTGGGTGCCCCTCACGTTTCCTACGCGTTCCCCTTCGACTATCGCTCCGACGCGCGTCTCGCTTTCGGATGGCGCAAGGAGGCACACCGTTCTGTCCGAGTCGGAAAGGTGCCGGGGTGTCCTGTTCCTTGACCGGGCCTCTCGGCCTTGTGGGCCGATGGTTTCTGCCCCGGAATGGTGCCGATGTTAAGGTGCGGTGTGGTCTCGATGTGTCCGGCGTTCTGAAGTGGACGGCCCAGCAGATGCCTGCGGCGCGTGGCACAACAGCGATGGAAGCCATACGTGTATTCATCGAGCCAGTAGACCAGAGGCCCATGGATCACAGCGTGTGGGAGTGTGCCCGCCAGGCCAGCGCGTGAAGAGTCAAGCGGCTTAATGTGCCATATTCTGTCCGTACGCGTCTGTTCCCGCACTCTGCATCGTGTGGGCGATCACGCAAGCAAAGGGATATCCCCGGTTATGACTTTCGGCGTCAGGAGCCCATTGCATGCGAAGGCCTTTGGCATCCACCTTGCCGTTTTACACAAGCGGCTATCCGCTTTTTTAAGCGGCATGCCTCTAGTGCCCCGGTTTCGCCAAAACTGGACATCCCTATGCGTATGACCTGATCCCACCGGACGGACACGATTTCAAAACACGATGGCAGCCACGTTGTTTCGGAGAACCGGTTGGACGCCCGTTGTCTGTAACGCCCGCTTGTGTCCGTTCCGCGGAGTGATATAGAATACGCCCCGTCATTACATTAATCGACTTAGGGTCGTCCGGCCATGGAAGAAGGGTTACGATTTGTCCTTATTGGCTCCGGCAACATAAGTAATACCTATGTGGCCGCTGCCCACAATGTCCCGGGCGTCCGCATCGTCAGCATCGTGTCCCGCAGCGGAAACCGACCGCGGGCGTGGCCTCCGGGCCAGTCCGTAGAGGTAACGCCCGCTCTGCGATCCGTGCGCGTCCCTTTCGATGCGGTCATCGTAGCGACTCCCAACGGCATGCATTGTGAATACGCCGTGGAGGCCGCCACACTGGGCAAGCATGTCCTGACGGAGAAACCGTTGGACGTCACCCGCCCGCGGTGCGACGCGATCATTGCGGCCTGCCACACTCACGGGGTCCGGCTCGGCGTCACCTACCAGCGCCGGATGAGCCCTGACAACCGCGCTCTGAAGGAGCTTCTGGATTTCGGGCGGCTCGGCCGCGTCATCGCCGCTGACGTTCAGGTGAAGTTCTTCCGGGACGAGGCGTATTACCGGAGCGCACCGTACCGGGGTACGTGGGCCGGTGATGGAGGAGGTCCCTTTATGCATCAAGCGTCCCATCAGCTCGACCTGTACACCTGGTTTTTCGGGCTCCCCCAGAAGGTTCTGGCTGCCTGCGGCACCTTTCTCCATCGCATCGAAGTCGAGGATCACGGCGCCGCCATTTTTCAACACCCGAACGGCATGATCGGAACGTTTGTGGCCTCCACGTGCTGCCGGCCGGGGTTTTCCGCCCGCATGGAAATCCACACCGAGCGCGGCAGCGTCATCCTGGAAAACGACCGGATCACGCAGTGGCGTGTAGAGGGGATCGAAAATCCCAGTCGAGCCCCAACCGCGTCGATCCACGACGGGGCCACGAGCGCGGCTGTCACCGATACCGCCGGTCATGAGGCCATTCTCGCTGACTTCGTGGCCGCCGTCCGGGAAGGCCGCGAGCCGGCCATTTCGGGTGCATCGGCGCGCATGGCAACCGAACTGGCGTTGCGCGTTTACGAGGCGAGCGCGAGGGTACTCCCAAGCCAGCCGCTCATTGTTTGATTTTTTGTGGAATCGGTCGGTAGGTTTGTGATGGCTCCGGTGCCCGTGCTCGAAGGGTTCGGATGCTCCGGTCCCCTCCGGACTCCCTGCATCAGAACATGTGCCACCATGGGGAACCACTTCTCGTTTTTCTGGGATCGCCCTGTAAATAGGCGTGAATTCCTGCGGGTTTCCCTGTTCTCTGCGGCGACGACCGCTGCGGGCTGCGCCGTGAATCCCGTGACCGGCCGGACGCAGCTCATGTTCCTTTCCGAGTCCGCCGAACGCGCGTTGGACTGGAAATGGTCACCGCATCAATTTTCAGCAGACTTTGGCACGGCGCAGGATCCTGCCCTGAACGCCTATATGGCTGAGGTTGGCCGATCTCTCGTGCTGCACAGTCACCGCCCCAGTCTGCCTTATTCCTGGAGGGTCGTGAACCGCCCGGACGTCAACGCGTACACCTTTCCCGCCGGCAGCATGGCCACGACGCGCGGCTTGCTTCTGGCTCTAGAGAGCGAGGCGGAACTCGCAGCGGTTCTGGGGCATGAACTGGCTCATGTGTGCGCGCGGCATGCAGCCTCCGCCCAGACACGCGGTCTGCTGGCGCAGATGCTCGCCCTCGGAGTGGCCGTCTGGGTCGAGTCTGAGGCCGAGGGCTGGGGGGGGGGTGCTCTGGGGCTCGGAATGATTGGCGCGGGCGCGCTGCTGTGTCGGTACAGCCGTGACAACGAGCGCGAAGCGGACAAGTATGGCATGCGCTATGCCGCGCTGGCCGGCTATGACCCGGCCGGTATGGCTGGAGTCATGGACAAATTCCGCAGGCTCGAACGGGAAAAACCTGGCCTAATCGAACTGCTGTTTGCCACGCATCCCTTGAGCGAGGAGCGCTATCAGGAGGCAGTGCGCCGCGCGCAAGACCTCGTCCCCTCCGTGTCGGAGCTGAAAATTGGTCGGGAACGATACCTTGACGCCACGAGCCGGCTACGGGCGATCCGGTCCGCCATCGAGGAGATGCAGAAAGCCCACATCCTGATGGGGAAGGGCCGCTTTTCTGAGGCCGACCCCCACCTGCGTGCTGCGCTGCGCAACGCGCCTGGCGATTATGCCGCGCTGCTCATGCTGGCCCGAAGCCGGCTCGCGCAGCACCGGCCGGCGGAGGCCCTGCGCCTGACCGCCGATGCGTGTTCCGTTTACCCCACGGAGCCACAGGCCTGGTTCCTGGCTGGTCTTGCCCGGCTGGAAATCCGCCAGTTTGAGGTTGCACTCCAGGATTTTCAACGCTACGAAGGCGTGCTTCCCGACAATCCGAACACCCTCTACTACGTTGGCCGTTGTCAGGAAGGGCTAGGACGCCGCTCCGAAGCGGTCGCGTCGTACCGGCGATATCTAGAAGAAGCCCCGCAGGGTGAACACGCCGAGGAGGTGCGGCGCAAGCTGGTTCAATGGAAAGCGCTGGAGTCCTCAGTTCCTGACCGGACGCGCCCCGCAGGCCGCGCGGCCGAGGGCCGTTGGGGCCAGAACGCATCGGCCGGCAAAATACCCGCGCGGACATGAGGAGCCTTGCCATGCGACGCGTCAAACGGGGGATCCTGGAAGTGGCACGACTAGCGCTCGGCGGCCATCCGTTCCGTGGTTTCTCCCATCAGGGACCGGAAAGGGACCGCGAAAGGATACGTTTCTATACGGTTGCCAATATCAAGCAGGCTCTTCGCAAGGCCGAAGCGGCCGGCATCAACACGCTTTTTGCCGAAACCGCTCGCCATATCCGTCGCCTCCTTCGGGAGTACTGGAATGAGGGAGGGAAGATCCAGGGGGTAGGGCAGACCGCCCGCGAGCTGGCCGACCAGGTGCGTGTGGTGCGCGATGCCATGGCGGACGGATCCCGCGCGGTTTATATCCATGACGGGCTGGCCGATGTCCTGTTTGCCCAGAGCCGTCTCGATGAACTCCGCACCCTCCTCCATGCCATCCACGATGCCGGCGTGCCAGCCGAGCTCGCCGGGCATTCCGTTGAGACCCATCGTGGGATCCGCGACCACCTGGAACCCGACTTTCACTTTCAAATGTGTTCCCACTACGATCCCAGTCCTAGAACCAAAAGTTTGCACCACGTATCTGCCCCAGCGGAGAAATGGGACGATCGGCATCGGGACGCCATGGTGGAACTCATCCGGACTGTTCCCTGTCCGGTTGTACATGATAAGGTTCTGGCTGGGGGTAAGAAGCCCGCGCGCGAGGCATTCGAATGTCTAGCTTCTCGTCTGCGCCCTCAGGAAATCGCCTGTGTGGGTCACTCTATGGGACGAAACCCTGACCGCATTGAGCAGAACGTCTGCACATTCGAGACGGTCGTCGAGACGCGCGCGGGAGCATACACCGATCGGTCCGGGTGCCGTGCCGGGTGACGCGCCCTCCGCGCGCAGAAATGGGTGCCGGGGAGAAGCAGCACGATATGACGCCGCGAAACATCCTTTTGGTTGCGGGTGAGATCTCCGGCGATATGCACGCGGCGGCGCTTGTCCGCGCCATCCGTCGTCGCGATCCCTCACTTGTGTTTTTTGGGACAGGCGGCCGCGAACTCCGCGAAGCGGGTGTGGAAATTCTGGCGGATGTCAGCGACATGGCCGTGATGGGGTTTGTAGAAGTCCTCCGGCGGCTCGGCTTTTTCCGGCATTTGTTGGAGCGCTTGGAACGCGAGGCGCGCGCGCGGAAACCCTGCGCGGCCATTCTTGTGGATTATCCTGGGTTCAACTTGCGTCTGGCTCGCCGTCTCCGGGCGCTCGGCATCCCCGTGCTCTACTACATCTGCCCCCAAGTTTGGGCTTGGCACCGCCGCCGTATCCGCACGCTGGCGAAGGTGGCTGAGCGGCTGATCACGATTTTTCCGTTTGAGGCGGCCTACTTTTCCGGAACGGGTCTTCGGGTGGACTACGTCGGGCACCCACTGGTCGAGCGCGTGGAAGCAGCCCGGGTGCGGCCGGAAGACCCTCTCCCGTGGAACGGACGTCCGCGGGTTGCGCTTCTTCCTGGAAGCCGCGAACAGGTCATCCGGAGACTGCTGCCCGTTCTGTGGGACGCCGCGCGGCGACTGCAATGCCGTTATCCGGAGGCCGCGTTTATCTTCGCGGCGCCTGATACGCCCGGCGAAAATCTCCTTCGGATGTTGACACGGGAACGGACCGGCGGACCACGTCGGTGGGCGATTGTTACGGGCCGGACCCTGGAGGTCCTGGGGCAGGCCGATGCGGCGGTGATTGCCTCCGGTACGGCGACCGTCGAGGCCGCCCTTCAGGGATGCCCCATGGTTGTGGTGTATCGGACCCCGTGGCTGAATTACCTCTTCGCGCGCGTGCTGGTGCGGGTGGATACCATCGGGATGGTCAACATCATTGCCGGAGAATGCGTCTGCCCCGAGCGGATCCAGGCCGCGGCCACTCCGTCCGCGATTGCCAACGCAATCGAGCCGCTTCTAACTGACACGCCCGAACGGCGGCGTATGCAGGAGGCCCTGCAGCGGGTCGCGGCGGCGCTCGGCAAACCCGGGGCGGCCGACCGAGCGGCCGCCTGCGTGCTGGAAACCCTTCAATTCCGGAACCCTTCATGCGCACGCTCCACGTAAAGCCAAGTCGGGAGCAATCCCTGCTCCGACGTCACCCGTGGGTCTTCTCGGGGGCGCTCCGACGCGATGCCCGCGAGGGCGGAGAACCTGGGGAGATCGTCGAACTGGTGGCCGACGACGGCCGCTGGCTGGCGCGCGGGGCTCTGTCGCCTGCTTCCCAGATTCGCGCGCGTGTCTGGACCTTCGATCCGGATGAGACTGTCGGGCCGGAGTTTTTTTTCGGCCGCCTGCGGCGAGCCATTGAACGACGCAAGCGTTTGAATCTCCTGACCCCGCGCGGCGCCTGTCGGTTGGTTCATGCTGAAAACGACGGGTTGCCCGGCCTGATTGTGGACCAATATGCGGACTTTCTCGTCTGCCAGTTTCTCTTTGTCGGCATGGAACGATGGAAAACGGTCATCGTGGAGGCGTTGCGAGCACTGGTGCCCTGCACCGGAATCTTCGAGCGGTCGGATGGGGATGCCCGCGTCAAAGAGGGTCTCGCGTTCCGAGTCGGCATTCTGATGGGGGAGGAGCCACCTCCGCTCGTCGAGGTTTGGGAACGTGACCTGCGCCTGTTGGTTGATCTGCGTGGTGGGCACAAAACCGGTCTGTATCTCGACCAACGGGAGAATCATGAGCGAATCCTATCCTATTGCTCCGGTGCGACTGTGCTGAACGCGTTTTCTTATACCGGCGGCTTCGGGCTCTGGGCGTTGCGCGGAGGCGCGCGACGCGTTGTCAATGTGGATTCTTCTGCGAGAATTCTTTCTTTAGCGCAACGCAGTATCGAGCATAATGGCTTTTCTACCGATGCGGTGGAAAACATCGTGGGCGACGCCTTCCAGATTCTGCGCCGGTACCTGGATGCGGACCGCCGATTCGATGTGATTGTTCTCGATCCACCCAAGTTTGCCTTTTCAGTGAGTCAGGTCCTCTCCGCCAGTCGCGGTTATAAAGATATCAACCGATTGGCGATCAAACTGCTACGGCCCGGCGGTATTCTTTTTACTTTCTCGTGCTCCGGACGCGTTTCTCCCCCCCTTTTTCAAAAAGTTGTAGCCGATGCCGCGTTGGATGCCGGCCGCCAGGTCTCCGTGATCCAGTTTCTGACCCAGGCACAGGATCATCCTGTGTCGCTGACTTTTCCGGAAGGCCTTTATCTCAAAGGACTCATCTGCCATGTGGATTGACGGCGGAAATATCGGCCAGCAAAAAAACACCTTCGCCATGATGGGCCGTGTACCTGAAGCAACACGAAGCATGATCTCTGGAAATCACCGGATAAGGCGCGCGTCCTGCCAACGTGCATGCGGCCGCATCCGGAGTAAAATCTTGACAAACGTGTTGATCGGCGCGACGTGTGGGGGTGTACCTTCCACCGCCCTAGGGAGTGCATGAGAGGATGCGCAGACGTTTGGCGATCGGGATACTTCTAGTTCTGGCTGCTTCAGTCGCAGCCTTATGGCCCGTACGCTGTTCCCGCTGTTTCGGTAGTGGTGCGGAGCCTTGGAGTGCAGCGCCGCCTTTGCCCTGCTCGGTTTGTCGCGGAAAAGGTACGATCGAAGGCCGACTGGCTATGCCACGCCAGGTCCGGTCCACGTTTACACGCGCACAGCCTACCTGCCCGCAGTGCGGGGGGACGGGCAAGACACCACAAAAAGCCCCATCCACAAAGCCGTGCAGCTGTTGCCACGGCCGGGGACGGATGGCGCTCGCTCGCCGATTGGTGCAGGATGTGGGCGTACGGCCGGAGACGCAGTGACGCCATGTGTCGGCCGTACCGCAGGACCGTGTTCCGGCCCTTAAACGCAGCCCGACAACCCGTGGCCGATCCGACCTCAGGAGGCAAATCGCATGGCGCGTCCTGACGTAGGTCGCGTGTTCCCCGAGGCAGAGTGACGTGCCTCACCGCACAGACCCCGACATCCGTCACCCGTCACATGGCGTTCATCGCGCGTGCGGCGTAGTCACCGTGCGGCAGAGGATGTGACACCGCTTCTAATCCCCGCCGCAAGGCAGCCACGATTTGGCGTCAACAGGGGCGCACGGCGCTGGGGTTCCTTTTGTGCTACCATACCATCGTCGGTTGTGGAGCGGCCGAGAGGTGTTTCATGGGAAAAGGCGACTGGCCGTGGCGGACCGCGGCGCAGGCGGTCAGAAACGTACCGCGAAGGGGACCCGTTTCCCGGCGCGTTCCGGTCCCGGCACACGTTGCAACGTGTGGCCGCTGCGCGGGCGTAAACCGAAGTGCGGACCGACGATGAGTGCCGCGAAGAGGGCTTCTATAGTTGCGGCGTTCGTGCGCCGGACGGACCCAACACGCCGACCCTGCATCGGCGGTTTTCCCCTTCCACGTCGCGGAGAAGGCACAGGTTGGACCCTCGTGCCCGACGACCGAACCGGTCCATACCTCGTGTGTGGAAGGTGCCGCTTGCGGCCATGGTTGAGCGGTAAGATAGGGCGACTGGAAAGGCCGCGTCGAGCCTCGACAATCGTCAGATGGCCTCTCACCGTTTCCCTGGATGGACGATGCGGGTGTGGAGAGAGCGCTTCCGGAAGGGGAGCCTCCGTAACCGTTCAAAACGTATCCGGCAAGTGGGAATAACCTAAATGGCGGAGCTCCGGCCGGATCGTCTTTGGCTTTGCTGGCTCGCGACCTCACTCGGAATGAGGGCAGAGTCGCCACGCCGAATGTTGGGTTCTTCTAGGTTCTTCTAGGAACGCGCGCGTGGATCAAGGCGCGATGGGTTGCTGCTTTTTGAGGAAAACGCGCACCTGGCGTTTACTTGGGTCCAGCACCAAAACGCGCTCGCGGGAATCCACAGCCACATCCAGTCCTACAACGTCAGGGGCAAAAGCTTCACAACCGGCAACAAAACCGCTGAATTGCCCGTTAGCTTCATAGCGTTTCACACGGGGAAGACCTTTCTCGCTCGTCACGAAAAAGCCACCGGGCCCAATGGCGAGATGGGTCGGGTTACAGCAGCCGCAAAAGGCAGCGGGCTCTAGGCCGCTGTGACCCCATCGTGGACCCGGCGTGCCCTCCTTCCCATACGCCTCCACGCGGCGGAGCCCCGGGTTTGTGACCCATACGCTTCCGTTTGTCCCAATGGCCACATCGAAATACGGGCTGGGGACGACAAATCCTGTGTTTTCTCGGGATGATCGACGCCCCACGATCCGGGCGAGAGCACCCGAACGATCAAACACGTAGACAACGCGGTTTCCGGAATCGGCGACAAAGACCGACGTGTCTCCAACGGCGACGGAGGTAATGTGCGCCCGTTCGCCCAGCCTGGCCCATGCGGCGATGGGCCGGCCATCCGGCTCATAGACCTCGATGTGGTCACGCATGGCCACATACACTTGTCCGCCATCGTCCACGGCTAAGGCAACCGGTGGCTCGGCTAGGGCGAAACGCGCGAGGGGGGTACCGTCGGCCGTTAGCGCAACAAGATGTGTATCACCCCCGACCCAGACTGTGTCATTGGTTCCGACGGCTACGGCTCGAAGTTCACGCAGGCGGGGATCCAGGGAGGGCTTCTCTTCGTAGAGGATAAGGCCGGGGTCTGTGCGGCGCCATTCTTCCAGGGTGTAGCGATACTCCTCCCCCAAAGGGGGACGGCCCATGCCCCCAGCCTGAGGGAGAAGCAGAAATCCGATGAGCCCCATCCACCCTCTGGGTCGGCGACGTTGTTGGCATGTGGTCTCTGCGGGTATCATCGAGGTTCCCTGTGCGTCAGTATTTCAATGAAAAACGCCACACCGACTCGGACGATTTGTATTTCGTATGCCCCGAGAACCCTTCCGACGCTTAGGGCGAAACGTTTTTTTCCCTGTTGGAAAAACACTCCGAAGCGGCCGCGTGTTGTATCGCAAAGAGAGGTCCATTGGGGATAACGTATGATTTCGTGCCCCTACCGTCCATGCTTATGCTGCTGTGGAAGACTCAGTGATCCATTGGGTTCTACAGGCCGTCTCCTCCTGAAAGGCAATGTTGCGCGGGAGTGGAGAGAGAGAAGCGGAGCTTACCGCTCCTCTTTTTTTGCTTTCTCTTTTTCTTCAATTTCCGCTTCGATGTCCAGAGGCGCGGCGAAATCGTCACGTCCGGTCATGGCTGTCTTCCATAGCGCGAAACCCGTTAGCCCCGCAATCGTGGCCCAGGAAATGAGCATTATGATCCATCCAGCCCCTGTCATGGTCGTTGGCCCTCCCCGGCGCCCTGAACCTCGTGGCGCCGTTGTTTCCATCCCTTGGCCACCAGCAGCGCGCCCGCTGCCAAGAGCACCACGATGAGGATACGTGTTCCAATGACCCAGGGTATTTGCTCGGGTTTGTAAAGGGGCGCCAGAGTGCCATCAGGCATGCGTTTTTTGAGTAGGACAATGGGCCAACCGTCCGTAGCGGCCCAAAAGACAAAGAGCACACCCAGATAGAGAGGGGTCACGGTTCGAATCACATGTTTGAACACCGTCGGAACACGAATCTTGGCTCCCTGATGGAGCTCGACCCAACCACGGTCCACGCCGAAGAGGAACACGAATAGGAGCACTTCCACCAGCCCGAAAAGCGGCAGGCCAAAGGAACTAAACCAGAAATCCAGTTCATCAATAACTCCGTTGCCGAAAATGGCCAGGTGACACACAGCGAAGCACAGGGCCGCCACTCCCAGAATGGCCGGTCGGCGGCGGATACCCAAGTCATCCTCTAGGAACGCGATGGCTGGTTGCAGGAGGGAAATGGAACTGGTAATCCCTGCCAGGAAAAGAAGGCCGAACCAGTAAAAACCAAAAATTTCGCCGGCCGGCATGCGGTTGAAAATCAATGGCATGGTGACGAACCCGAGCCCAAAAACGCTTCCTTCTTTCACTTCCTGGGCGCCGGCCACGCCAAAAAAGCAGACCGCCGCGGTGATCACGATGGAACCGCCCAAAATCACCTCGGCAAACTCGTTCATGGCCGAGGCCGTGAGAGAAGAAAGGGCCACATCCTGGCGCGGTCGAAGATAGCTGGCGTAGGTGAGAATGACGCCGATACCTACCGACAGCGTGAAAAAAATCTGACCGGCAGCCTTGAGCCACACGCTGCCTTGCGTCAGACGCGAGAAATCGGGGTTCCACAGAAAGCCGAGCCCTCGGGAAACGTTCCAATCCGGATGCTCCGGCAGCGGAGCCCCGAGTGTCAACACGCGAATCAGCAGTACGAGGGCGGTCAGAAACAAGAGCGGCAAGGCGATGCGACAAAACGCTTCAATGCCACGGGTCAGTCCGCGGTAGATGATCAGGAAGTTGGCGGTAAATGTCACAAGGAAGAAAAAGTAGGGCATGCCCATTCCTGCAAAATGGTCTCCCGGTCCTCCCAGAAAATTCGAAAAAAAGGCTCGCATGTGGGCGGGCTCGGCGAGCGGTTTGTATTTTCCCGCCAGACTGAACCAGGCATAGGCCAGCGTCCAGGACTCGATGTACACGTAGTAGAAGAAAATGCCCAGTGGCCCCATCACGCCCACCAGACCGAGAAACCGGGCCCACGGACGTCCGCCGGTGATGGCGTGGAAAATCCCCGGTGCACTCCCATGGGAAAAGCGGCCGCCGTATCGCCCCATGGTCCACTCCACCCAGCCAATCGGGATCCCCACCACGATAAACGCCAAAAAGTAAGGGATCAGAAACGCGCCACCGCCATTTTGTGCTGCCAGACCTGGAAACCGCAAAAAGTTTCCCAGCCCAACAGCGCTTCCTGCGACGGCTAGAATGATGCCAAATCGCGTGGCCCAATTTTCTCGTTTCCGGGTGTGCTGCATACGGATTGGAAACGTCCCCGATTTTCCGCCCTCCGTCAGAATCTTCTGCCGGATTCGATGCTCCTCGCATCCTACGCGTTTCGGACGTTCCCGGCGAATCCCATCCGGCCGGACCCATGCAAAACGTAAAGGGGAATCCGGATTCGGACAAGCTCAAAATCCTTGTGCCCGCGAAAATTTTTTTGCGATCGCATGGCTCTGCACCGCCGCCAGAGATGGTCCCTGCCGGCTTGCCCACGTGGGAATCCGCCGGATAGGGAGACTGTTGCACCGCGAACGGGGTGTTCGTTCGGGCCAAGAAACCATCGCAGCGCATGCTCTTTTGAATTGCTGACAGTACCCCCTTGTGGGATATAGATGCCGAATGGGGAACTCGGAGGCTCAACGTTTTCAAACGATCAAGCCGGTTGATCGTCCTGCGCTTTTGTGTCGGGTTGCATGGGATAAACCGGCAGGCTATGACCCGCAAGGCCCACGAATTAGCTTCCTTCCCCTTCGGCGCGGTGCGACGTGCCTTTTCTGGTACGCTCTCTGTGTGCATTCGGTGGGACGAGTCGCTCCCCCATGAGTGCCGACTTATGCGGCCGCATCGCAAACGACGCGGGCGAAAGGAGAATACGGTCGGCCAAGGAGCGGGAAGGGCGTTCGGCTTGTCCGCTGTTATCGGTGCCGCGTGTCTCTTATCCGGCTGCGGGCCTTCTGGGGTGCCCGGTTCACGGGACATGCCATGATCGCTATGGGCATATATACGCATTTAGCGTTCATGCTGATCCTCTATGTTTTTTTTTACGGAGGGGCACATGCCTATTTCTTTTCGCGGTTGACGCTGGCCTTTCCAGCGATGCGTTTCCCTCGGGCTTTGGTTTTTTCCCTTTCGACATTCCTGGTTGCGACGCCTCTTCTGGTTTTGGCTCCCGGCGGTCTGCTTCCCACTTGGCTGAGACGTGTTTGCCATGCGGGGACTTTTTCCTGGATGGGATTTTTATGCCTCTTCACCTGTGTAGCGGTTTTCGTTGAAACGAGCCTCTGGATCTATCGTTGGGTCTGCAGCATCCGCGCGCACTCGACGGACGATGGCTCTCGACCACTCCGCATGCCCATGCGGCTTGCCCTCATCGTCTCTGTGGGGTTGTGCATCTACGGCGCGATCGAGGCAGCCATTCCACGGGTAACCTACCTAACCCTTCGCGTGCCCACGCTTCCGCCAGGAGCGAGGCGCATTCGCGTCGTGCACCTGGCCGATCTGCATCTCGGTGCCACCATGCGTGGCGCCCGTTTGGCCCGTGTGATCACCGTCATTCAGGCTCAGCAGCCTGATGTGATCGTGTCGAGCGGAGACTTATTGGACAGTGATCTAGGTTTGGATCCTAGGCTGGCCCAGATGTTGCGCGAACTCCGTCCCCGCTACGGTAAGTTTGCCTGCCCGGGGAATCACGAGGGTTATGTTGGGCAGAAGAGGGTGGCAGCTTTTTGTCAAGCCGCGGGGTTTACCTTGTTAGAGGATCAGGGACTGCTCGTGGCAGAGGATCAGATTGCCATTATCGGCGTCCGCGACCCTGGTCCTGGCATTTATCATGGAACAGAGGGCACGAGTGAGACGGCGCTGTGGGGCGCGTTCGGAAAAGCGCCGTTCGTTCTGATTCTCAAACATCGTCCGGACGTTTCGCGCATGGCTATCGCAGGCTTCGGACTTCAGCTGTCGGGTCATCTTCATGGCGGACAGATATTCCCTTTCCATCTACTGGTCCGATACGTCTACCCCGTATGTTTTGGCCTGTCGCGCGTGGGACCCCGTGGCTTCCTTCACGTCAGTCGTGGGGCAGGCACGTGGGGTCCTCCGATCCGTCTAGGGGCTCCTCCCGAAATCGCCGTCATTGACATCCTTCCGTAGGGACCGCCCGGCCGTGTCTCATACGCCGATGTGGCTGCTATACGGCACGCGCAGGCGTGGCATCGGAGAAGTCCCCTACGGTAGGCCCTGTTTCGATACGCCCTGCCAAAAAGATGTGGGAACAGGTCGGTGCTTTTACCTAAGGGCATGACGTCCGTGATCGGTCCAAAAGGACTCAGGCAGCAGGTACCCGGCCAAAGAGGGACCCGACGCTTTTTTTAGGCGCCGAAGGAAATTTTCCAAGAGAATCAGGTAACGCCGTCTTTAGGAGACAACAATTCTCGCAGAGCGTGCAGTAGTCCCGAAACCGTGATCGGTTTGCTCAGCACAAGGTCTACGCATTTGGGTATTGTGCCTTCCTTGCGCATCATTTCGCCTAGACCCGTCAGCAGGACGATGGGAATCTGAGGGCGTTTCTCTCGAATACCAATTGCCACTTCCTCGCCCATCATGTCCGGCATGGCGCGGTCCAAAATGATCACGTCGTACTCTTCCGACGTCGCTCGGGCCAGGCCTTCGCGTCCGTTGGAAGCGGTCACAACGGTATGCCCTTCGATCGCTAGCCCTTTGAAAAAGATTTGCCGCACGTATTCTTCGTCATCCACAACAAGACATCGAAGTTTGTGTTTAAGGGGGATCGGGCGACCTTTTACGGGCAGAGGAGAATACCGTCCTTTGAACGGCAGGAGCGTCAACAGAACCGTGGTGCCGGTTCCGGGCGCACTTCGGATATCGATTGTTCCCCCGTAGCGCCCGATGGCCGCCACAACGTAGGTGAGCCCCATCCCGCTGTGCGGAGGCCCTTTGGTGGAGAAAAACGGCTCTAGACACCGCAGACGCACTTCTTCGCTCATGCCTTCCCCCTGATCGGTGACGGTCACAAGTACTTTTTCTCCTTGTGTCTGACTGGTCACCTCAATGGAGCCGCCCGATGGCATGGCGTCCAGACTGTTTTCCATCAGATTCGCAAACGCCTCCACAAATTCGAGCATGTTTCCTTCGACGGGTGGCACTTCGCTCGCTTTCACATGGAACTGGAAGGCGGGGCGTGTTTTTGTCCCGTCCGGGGTTGGGTGTGCTTCCGAGACCAGCCGGATAGCCCTTCGTACGGCCCGATGGATATCCACGGGCTCGCTGGGGCGTTTTTCGGGCGTGAGAAAAACATCGGCAAGCAATCGAAGCTGACGTTCCGCCTCGCGTATGGCGTCGTGGATATGCGTGAGGTGTCCTTTCAATTCGCGAGGATTCCAGCCCGATGTCGCCATCGTCATCAAAAAATCCATGGTCGTTACCGCCGGTGCGATGGTGGCAGCAAAATCGCGAGCCACCCCGTTGACAATCTGCTCCAGAGCGCGCAGGCGTTCCTGTTGAATGATTTGTTCCTGGGCCCGGCGCAGTTTGGTCAGCGCATCGGCCAGGCTCATATGGGCCTGTCGCAACGTGGCGGCTGCTTTACGCTGTTTCTCCGCCTCACCTTTCCACTCCTCCCGCTCTTGTTTTAAAGCGTCCAGCGAGCACCGCACCCGGGCCACCATCTCATTGAACGCATGGAACGTTTCGCTTAATTCATCACCCACCACGTGCTCTAGCTGAACCGTGTGATCGCCCGCCACCACCCGCCGGAGGGCCTCCTGCAAGACGCGAAGTCGGCGAACGACATTGCGACTGGCCGTGAGTGTCAGGCCGGCAAGCGCCAGCCCCGTCATGCCCACAAAGGCCAGGAAAATCCGATCCGTGACCTGTTCCACCGCGCGCAGACGGTTTGTGCTGGTTCGGAAACGCTCGACAGCATCGGCCATCAGCCCATGGAGTTCGGCTGAGGCAGCAAGCATCGGGATTGCGTCAGGTGGCCTGCTCTCCTCGGCATCAAGCACGCTTGTGAGCTTGCGGCGTAGAGCCCGGTGTCGTTCCAGGAGCGGTGTCCACCCTGTGCGGCGAGAAGGGTCCTGGCGGATGGCTTCATTCAGGACCTCGTCCAGCATCCGCGCTCGTTGTTCCCATTCGTTTCGAGAATGTTTTTCGGGACGCAGAAAGAGTTTCTGCAGGGCACCGTGTGCCTCCACGATCAGCCGGAAGATCTGTTCGGAGAGGGCATTTTCCGTGCGAATTCGTTCGAGCGTGTGCATGCGAAAAAAAAGCGCCACGCTGACCAGCAGTGCCAGCAGAATCGGAAACACCGCGCCGATTTGGAGAGTTGCCTTGAGTTTCATGAAACCCTCACTGTTTGTAGTAGATTACCGCTACCGTGCGAAACGACAAGTGCGAAATAGAGATACCCGGTTGACTTGTCCGCGTGTACCATTCTCGCAGCGCCAGGTCCTGGCCGATGCGTTTGCTTCCCGCTGCCGGCGGCCGTGCCCTCTAATTCCCGTGTTGTATAGAGGGACTCCATACCGATTCCGGTAGCCCGGTTGCGCGTCAACACGGAAGCGATGGACACTTCCGTTCTGCACGTCATCGCCTGGCGAGCAGGGATTGTTTTTTCTCGACCTCGGCGTTTACGTGTGCGGTTGCCCCCACGTTTCCGCACTCGGGCATTACCCGTGTTGCGCTCCCGTTTTCGAGGCGATATGTGTCGAGCGTGACCCTCTTTAGAGAAGATTGCCTCGCATGGTGTTATCGTATAGACTATGACGCGAACCGAGAAGGTGTTCCGCGTTCGGGCGAACCGTTCGACTCATCGGTGGTCGTAGAGGAGACGACGATGAAGGCATGCTGGATTCTGTGCCTGACGATGGCGTTGGCCGCAGGCTGCGGTCGCCCCCAGCGTTCCGCAGAAGGTACGGCGGCGCTACCCGACCCCAGCACGTTTGTAACAGCGGAGGTGTTAGGTGTGCGCTTCATCCCGGAAACAGGTACGCACATGGTCGTTCTGGAATCCCGTCAAGCCGGCCAGCCCGTCCAATTTCCGATTTTCGTAGGGGAGCGGGAGGCCGTCGTGTTGAATATGAAACTGGCCCGGCGGTCCACACCGCGTCCGCTGACCCATGACCTGGCACTGTCTTTGCTTACGACGCTGGGGGGAGAAATACGGGATGTTGTCATTGACGATGTTCAGGAGGAAATTTTCCTTGCGCGCATTTTTGTTGCCGACGGGACTGGCCGGCTTCGCTCGGTGGATAGTCGGGCAAGCGATGCGATCATCCTGGGGGTGGCGGCTGGGAAGCCCATACGGATTGCGCCCGTGGTTTTCCGCAAGGTGGGGGCGCGTTCGTTGGGAAAGCGCTCGGACGGTCCCGCTTTGGACATCTAATCTCTTGAGCCCGGGGTGGGCTGTCCCGTCGCGGGCGCTGTCAGACGACACACCACGGACGTGGTGCCCTATTGGATGTGACTCTCGGGAGGAAGCACGGGAGGTTGGGGTGAGGACCCAGGGAGCCGAGAGGGGAAAGGGGTTCCTGCTGCCGTCTCCGCCTTGACCGTACGGACTGACAGCGCCTGTTGGGGAAGTTTTTTTGCATTTTTGCTTTGCGTTGGGACAAAGGGTGTTTTATATAGGAGCGGTATTCGCTGGGTAGGTTCGCTAGGGCACGCTTACGCGTCATGCTCAACAAAAAGGTTCTACAAATGGGTCATATGCCCGGTTTTTTTTTTCTGGCTGCTTGCCTGAGTATGTCGGTGTCGGAATTCCTTTTCTCTGGTGAACGTGTCAGACCGGGCGCCAGACAGAGAGACGAGAGGCTGGCGGGTGCGGAACCGCTTCCCGAACATGGAGACCGAGATAAGGGTGGCGATATCATTCGCCTCAGGCGCTTGACCGGTTTAGGCGAACGGGGATATCTCAAGACGCCCAATTATCGCGCAGCCACAGTGGGAGCCGTTTCCAGTTCATTACCTCAGGATTGGGCGGAAATCCTGTTGACCTATGATGTCATCCCCGATTGGATTGATGAACTGACCATGCGGTTCTTTGTTCTCACGCAAAGGGAAGGCGAAAAGGGCAGGGAGTATAACCTATTCAAAGCCTCGGTCACGTACGTTGACGTAGAAAAAGGGCGCAACCGGATGGCTCCTGTTTATCTGACACCGGTAGCCCTCAAGCGCTACGGCCGGATTGTCGCCATTGGGGTAGAAGTGGTCCACGAAGGAAAAGTTATTGCCGAAATGAGCGAAACGGATGTCCCTATGCCTGCGGGGGAAAAATGGTGGCGAAGCGAGAAGGTGGTGGACAGTAAACTGGTTACAGCCCGGAACGGGTATCTTCTGAACCGCGCAGAATCTCCGTTCTGCCTGATTAATATCGACGATTATCCAACCATCCGGCGGTAGCGGCACACAGGCGAATCGTGTGCCCCCGGGATGCTCAGGCGAGGAAAAGGTGTTCCGAACCGACCGAATCATTGCCTTGGATATCGGCGCGAGCAAGATGGTGCTGGCCGAGTTCTCCACGACCCACTCCGGTGTTCCTGAGCTGCTCAACTACGCCGTGGGGCACCTGGATATGGACCCCGAGAGCGAGAGCGATCCGTCGGCGTACATTGTGGCCTGTCTCCGTCAGCTTCTTGCCGAGAATCAAATCAAGCCGGCGCCCCTCTATATGACCCTTTCCGGTCAGGCGGTGTTTCCTCGCTACGTTAAGCTTCCGCCGGTCGCACGCGACAAGGTTGTGCAGATCATTCGGTATGAGGCGGAACAGAATGTTCCCTTCCCGATCGAAGAGGTTGTTTGGGACTACCAGCTTATCAGCGGCGACACGCCGGACGATCTGAACGCCATGCTTGTCGCCGTAAAGGCTGAGCATATCACGCGGCTAACCGACTGTGTCATGGCGGCCGGTCTTGAACCCGACATTATTGATGTGGCGCCCATGGCCCTTTACAACGCCGTACGCTACAACTACCCCGATCTTCAGGGCTGCACCATGGTCCTTGACATCGGCGCGCGTACGACGAACCTGATTTTCATCGAACAAAGCCGTATTTTCAGCCGAAGCATTCCGGTCGCCGGCAACACCATTACCGCGGAACTTACTAAAGAGTTCGGAATCAACTTCAAGGAAGCCGAGCAGTTGAAGCTGGCCCATGCCTTCGTGGCGTTTGGAGGCGTCTACGCCGGACCCGAAAATGAAACCGCAGACCGAGTCTCGAAAGTCGTCCGCAATGTCATCACCCGCCTCCATGCGGAAATCAACCGCTCCATCAACTTTTACCGCAGTCAGCAGGGAGGGAAGCCCCCGGACCGTGTCTTGTTGACTGGCGGCTCATGCATCATTCCACATACGGACACCTTTTTTCGCGAGAAGCTCAAAATCCCCGTCGAGTACTTTAATCCCTTGGCCAACATGGTGGTCCATGAATCTCTCGATCCGCGGCGGCTCGAAGGGGACCTCCATCTGCTGGGAGAGGTGGCGGGATTGGCCCTGCGTCGAGGACTCACGTGTCCGGTGGAAATCAATCTCATGCCGCCTGCCCTTCTGGCTCGCCGTGCTCTGCGGCGCCGGCAGCCGTTTTTCATTTTGGCCGGCATTGGGTTGGTGCTGACACTTTTGTGTTGGTGGGTGTACTTCCATCGGATGCGTGCCGTGCTTGAATCCCGGCTGGAAAATGTCACGCAACGGATTGCCGCCTTCCGTCGTACACAACACAACCTCGATCGGGTGGCCCGCGACAAAGAGAACGTGCAGCGTGATCTGTCGGAAATCGTTCGCCTCATTGATCAACGCACCTTCTGGCTGAGGCTGATGAACACCATCCACGGCTGTCTCTTAGAGGGGATGTGGATCAATGCGATTCGGCCGGTTCTTCACGACGGGCGCATCGAAGCCCTTGAGATTACGGGACGCGGGTTCAACGATAAGCTTCGTTTCGCGGCCACCGTGGACAAAACTCCGATAGTTGTTTACCGGGATCGCCTGCGGGAGTCTGGATATTTTTCCGACAAAACCGATTTGGAGCGCCAACTGCTTCGCGATCCGATCTGGGAGTTTACCATCCGCGCCTATCTTCGCGAGCCCGTCGAAGGCGTAACGGACAGCCTCCCATGAAGACCCATGTGTTTGTTTGTGCCGGCGCTGTCGTGGTCGCCGCTTTCGTTGCCGGGGCCGGTTTCCTTCTTTATGACGAGATTGACCGTTTCCAACGCGTTCACGAAGAGGTGGATGCCGCGGTCAGAAATCTTAATACCTTCTACGAAAAAAAACCCTTCCCCAGCGCAGCCAACGTGGAACGGGAACGGAACAATGTGGCTATCAACGCCAAGTGGCTGGAAACCCTTTTGGGGGACCTTCGAAAGACCGAGCTGCACGTCACCCAGGTCAGCCCTGCGATTTTTCTCACGCTGCTCGATGACATGAAAAAAAACCTCAACACGCTTGCTGAGGAGAAAGGTGTCAGCATTCCTTCCCCCTTTGAGTATGGCTTCGATCGCTATGCGCGAGGCGACCTGCCTCGGCCCAGCGATGTAACCCGTCTGAACGAGCAGTTGCTCATCATGCAGGCGTTGTGCCAGATCCTGTTCGAGGGAGGCGCAACCCGGTTGCGTCAGGTGTTGCGGGAGGAGTTCGAAGAACGGGAGGGGGCCGATGCCGCTGCGCTTTCGCCTCGACGGAAGGCCCAGGAACGAGCCCGAGAGAGGGCCATCCGTGGCGCTGCGGCCGATGTCGCGTCCGTCAGCAGCCTGTACACGAAGCAACGGTTTGTGTTCGTTTGCGACGCTAAGGAGGCCGCCCTGATCCAGATTCTCAATCGTATTGCGTGCTTGGGTCCGTTTGCCGTTGTTGCGTCCCTGGATGTGACGGGTGAAGGATCGGGCATCAAGACCGCTGCGACGCCCACGGGGGGTGATGTGCTGGTTGGCGAGACACACACGGACAGGCCGAAAGAGCCAAAAGAAAGAAAAACAGGACCGCAGGAGAGGATAGAACGGAGAGGGGGAGCACGAACGGAGGCTGGGGCTCGCGTCCTGCCCGGCGCGCATCTTACCCCTGAAGAACGGATTGTGTGTGGGCCTAAGGAAGAAAAGCCCATGCTGGTGCGGTTAACGATTGATGTGTACAAGTTTCAGCCCGGTCGGAAGGCCGCTACAACGGGCAGGGACATCGCGCGATGAGTGCCCTCGATCATCTGGTTGGTTCCCTTCGATCCCATTACGATAAACTCATTGCGTTTGCCCTTTTGCTCGGCCTCATTTTTTCGCTTTTTTACCTAGCGGTCCAGGTAGGACGCATTCAGACCATGCAGGCGGAATGGGATCAACGGATCAGCCGTCTAAAGCCACTCCACCCTGAAGCCGAGCCTCAGGATGAATCGGCGTTTCAGGAGGCGCAGAAGGCTATCCACCAGCCATTTCAGATCGAGTACTCCGCATGGGGTGCCCGACAGTTGATGGTTCCCGAGGTTCGGGTCTCCTGTGTGGACTGCCTGTGGCCCATTCCTCTTGCCGCCACTAATTGCCCGTTTTGCGGCGTGGCGCAGCCCACCTATATCCCCCGTGACAGCGACCACGACGGCATGCTCGACGACTGGGAAAAGCGCTACGGCCTAAATCCCATGGACCCCGGCGATGGCCATCAAGACGCCGATGGCGACGGCTTCACCAATCAGGAAGAGCATGGTGCCGGAAAGGATCCCACCGATCCAAGGAGTCGGCCGGACCTTCCGTACAAATTAGGAGTGGAAAAAATCGTACGGAAGGAGTTCCGGCTGAAATTCCGCAGCACGATCATGGGCCCGGACGGCTTCCGGGTGTACGGTTTGAATCTCGCCCAAGGATCGAGTGTCCAAACGTTTTTCCGAAAAATCGGTCAGGACGTGGCCGGCTTTCGTTTGGTTCGATTTGAAGAAAAGTTCACGTTGAAGTCGCTTCCGGGCAGCCGGCGGCCCTACCGGGCTGATGTATCGGAACTCACACTCGTTCAGGGCGACAAGGTGATCGTCCTTGTCAAAGATGAGGACAAAGCGGAATTCGAGTACAGCGCCTCTATTTTCTTTGCGGTAGACAAGATCCAATTTCTTGTGAAAAAAGGCGATGTGTTTAGTCTCCGCAACGAGCGATACAGGGTTTTGCGGATTGACACCGATTCCGAAACTGTAGTAATAGAGCGCGAACTGGATGGCAAGCCGTTCACGATCAAGCCGCTTCCCAAGTAAACGCGTGAAGCAGCTTCGCCGGAGGCTGCTTCCCATAGAGGTGGAACTCAGTAAGGAGAACTAAGGAATGAAGCAGCCGATGCTTTCTTGCCACGTTTTATTGGTTGGTGGGGTGGCCGCTTGGATGGGGTTGGCTCCTATGATAGGGGCGTTAGGAGGCGAGACGAACAAACCTAACGCCGAGGTGACAGAAAATTTGGCTATCGACAACATCATCGAGGAGTTGCTGGACACGGCCAAAGGCGAGCAGGAGAAAAAAGCCGAGACCCCAGCGGCGACTCAACCGGTGCGGCCCGCCGAGCCGGCCGTGGACATTCCATCCCCTGCGGCCGAGCCGGCGGCGGAGCTAGCGCCGACTGTCGCGGAGCCGGCGCCTGCCCCCACGGAACCGGCGCCTGCTGCGGCGAAAGCGACAGAACCTCTCGAGGGTCAGGTCCCGGCGCCGAAACCTTTGGAGCCCGCCGAAGCTCCCAAAACGGATCCGGCTTCTGTTTCTGCCGAACGGGTTACGGATATCCCCGCTCCCGTCCCGCCTGCCCCAACCTCGGTCATCCCGCCCACACCCCCCACGCGGGATGTCGTGGCTCGAGAGCCGGACGCGCTAGACCGATCACTAGAAGAAGTTCTTCGAACCCCCCCCGAGTTACCACCTACACCTGCACCTCAACAGACACCTCTCGGGCCTGCCTCTTCTCCTGCTGCCTCCTCCAACGCGTTGCATTTGGAAGGCGATTTGGAGGAAGCTTTGAGGACGCCGTTGCAGCCTCCGCCTCCGCCTGCTGGTCCACCGCCTGCTCCGGCAGTGGAAAAGGAGGCAAAAGCGGAAGCTCCACCTTCTGCTCCTATCCTAGCCCCGGTCACGGAAAAGGCCGAGCCACTGGCGCCCTCCGTACCTCCTGCTGCTCCTGCTTCTGAGGCCCTCGAACAGCCGACGCTTCCTGCTCCGGTTGCCGCACCGAGTGAGATTCCTCCGGCTGAGGCGCCTGCTTCCACCGCTGCGCCACGTGTTCCCGAGAAGGTCATGGATACGCGCACCGCGGAAGTAGACCTTCTGCAGGATAGCGAACAGCTGCGGCGCAGCGCCTATGAGCGCCATGCAAAAGAGGCACTGATCGAGGCAGATAAGGCTTTTCAGGCCCAGCGGTTCAGCGAAGCCACGAAGCTCTATAAGGATGCCCTAGCCGCTCTCAAGGATGCGGGATTTCGTCCAGAAAACGAGGGAGACCGGAGGGCTGCTGAAAAGGGGGAATTGGAAAGCCTCTACATGCAGGCCTATCAGTCCATGGAACAGGGCGATTACGAGGCTGCCGAAAAATTTTGCCGTCAGGCCTTGGCGCATCCATTGGCCAATGACCTTGCGGCAGAAATCGCTCGGCGTAAGGAAAAACCTCCTCCGCCTCCTGAAAAGCCGAAAATTCGCTGGAAGCAGCAAGATTTTCTTGATGCTCAGGAGAGACTTGGCGACCTCCTCCGCCAAGGGCGCGAGCATTACCTGGCAGGAGAACTCGACAAGGCTCAGGAGGCGTTCGAAAAAATTATAAAACGTGATCCGTATAATAGTGAAGCCATCCGGATGATGGAGAAAGTTGCCCAACGCAAAGGTGACCTGGCGACCATGGAATTGGAATATACCCGGCGGCAGATGGCTGCCGACGTGCGGCGTACGTGGAACCGCCGGGATTATGCCCTGATGGAGAGCGATCTCGGTGAACCGGCTGTTGCCCGAGAGCGGAGGCCTGCCGCCGAGGATCCCAGACGGAAGGCCGTCATGGAAAAACTGACCAAGATCGAAATTCCCGAGGTTGATTTCCGGCAGGCTAACATTCAGGATGTCATAACCTTTCTCCAATCCGCCAGTGTTGAATACGACACCACTGTGCCGCCGGAATCTAAGGAGCGGCGTGGCGTCAATATGATCCTCAATCTCGGAATGCCTGGTGCCCCCACGCCCGCTGCAGCACCGGCCGCAGCGCCCGCCGGTGCTGAGGCGCTATTCGGTGCTCCCGCGGAGGGTGTAGTGGGCGCCGCAGAGGTCCCGCTCGTCACCTTCAGTGCCCGATATATTTCCCTTCTCGAGGCATTGAAAATTGTGTGTTCCATCGCCAACCTGAAGTGGCGTATCGAGGGTGGTGTGGTGATGATTGTGCCTTTTAATGCTCCAGACGGACCCATTATTCATCGCATGTACGACGTTCTCACGTCGTTCACGGAGATCGCCGAAAGGGCCAGAGAGGAACTGCGCGCCACGGCACGCGGGGGAGGTGATTTCGTGGGAATGGGAGCCCCTGGAACCGGCGCGCGGCAAATGGACCTGAAGGAGCTTTTCGCCCAGATGGGCGTCCAATGGCCGGAAGGCTCCTTCATTAAGCATGTTCCTGCCATTGGAAAACTCATGGTCGCCAACACGGAAAATAACCTTGCCATTTTCGAGGAAAAACTGGCTGTGCTCAATGTTGTGCCCAGCCAAATTGAAATCGAAACACGGTTTGTCGAGGTTCAACAGACCGATCTGAACTCCTTCGGCATCGAGTGGGGACTCACCGACGACTGGGAAATTGCCTATCAGACGGATTCGACGCTCCCTCTTACCGGGCGTCCCCGACTGATCGGCCGTCGTAACATGGGGCCCACCGAACGAGGCTTCACGCGTGGAAACCGCTTCCTGCGCGATATGCCGGTGGGAACCGGAGGCAGTGTGCAGCCGGATGAGATCCTCAGCCTTGCGGCCGTTCTCACTAATCCGGAGGTCAGCATGATCCTTCATGCCATCGAGCAGAAAGGGAACGCCGACCTGCTCTCTGCCCCCAAAGTGACCACAAAGTCCGGAGCGGAAGCGACGATCAAGGTGGTTACCGAATACATTTACCCGACCGAGTTCACCGTCACACCGATCACCGCAACCACGGCCGCCGGCGTCGCGGCCGTCGCGGGTGGCATTGTTGAGCCGGGAGCCTTTGAAACCCGTGAGGTGGGCGTGATTCTTTCGGTGATGCCGGAGGTCAGCCCGGAAGGTCAGATGATCAATCTTACCATGACCCCGGAGGTCGTAACCGAACCGATATGGCGCAATTACGGGTCAGTATACACCGATGCCAGTGGGAACACACAGACTCTGAATATGGAGCAGCCATTCTTCCATACTCGAACGGTCACTACCCAAATTTCCATCTATAACGGTGCGACGGTTGTGATGGGAGGCATGATCACCGAACACCGCAACGAAGTGGACGATAGGATCCCGATTCTGGGCGATATCCCCCTGCTCGGACGTCTGTTTCGCAGTCGGTACGACCGGAGCGAGAAGCGCAACCTTTTGATTTTCGTGACAGCCCGGCTGGTAGACCCAGCGGGAAAGCCGATTTTGAGGCGGAGAACCGCCCTTGTGTCACCAGAGGCGGCTGCGGCCGCGTCGTCGTCCCCCGCTTCCTGAAGTCCGTTGGAGGAGAAACGCCTTCGACCATGTCGGAGTCTGAACGCCGACTCGTGCTGGTGGACGGCACGGCCGTCCTCTATCGTTCCTTCTATGCGATTCAAAACCTTTGCACACGTGACGGCCGGCCGACCAATGCTGTTTTCGGATTTCTCAGAACACTCCGACACGTTGAGCAATCACATGTTCCCACGCACTGGGCCATTGCTTTGGACAGCGGCCTTCCTCGCGAGCGGATCGAACTCCTCGACGCGTACAAAGCGCAACGCCCGCCCATGCCGACGGCTCTTCGCAGTCAAGTGGATCTGGTCGTCGCTTACCTAGACCGTGCGAGAATTTCTGTGCTGCGCCAGGCAAATTGTGAGGCCGATGATCTAATCGCCTCGGTTGCGGCCTGGGCTGAACCCGATTGCGAGGACACGCGCATTATGACCAGCGACAAGGATCTGTACCAGATTGTCACGGAGAGAATTCGTATCTGCCCACTGACCGATATTCCTACGCTGCTGGGTCCACGCGAGATCGAAGAAAAAACAGGCGTCAAGCCGCGTCAAATTCCCGATTGGCTTGCGCTCACGGGCGATACGTCCGATAACATCCCAGGGGTACCCGGCATCGGCGCCAAGACAGCGGCCCGTTTGCTAAGGGAGTTTGACTCGGTGACGGACCTTTTCACGCGGATTGAACACGTCCCCAGTGAACGGCTGCGCCAAACCTTACGCTTCTATCGCGAGGAGGTTCTTCGCAACCGCCAGATCGTTCAGCTTCGTCGGGACGTTGTTCCCCAGGGAACAAGCTGGGAGGCGCTGCGCCGGGTCGCACCGGATGCCTCTCGGGTTGAGGCGTTTCTCAGGGATCTTGAGTTTGATTCGGTTCTGCATCATGAGCCCGGGTAACAGGCGCTGGCCTTCCTCCGACGGATTGTACGCAGACTAAACCTATTTCTGGCTTGACGGAATGGGGCAGGATATGCTGGAGTAAGCGCAAGTTATGAGGTGATCTCCTTTTCCGTTTTCCGAATCGGCCTCCATCGATTCCGTCGGCAGATGTCTCTTCGTGTTGCCGCATTTCCTTCATGCTGAAGGTCGCGTTGACGGGCGGAATAGCATGCGGCAAAAGCCTGGTGGGAAGTTTTTTCATCCGGCTGGGGGCGGATGTTTGTGATGCGGATGTTCTCGCGCATGCGACGCTCCAGCCCGGAGGGAGCGCCTATCGGCATGTGGTACGGCTGTTCGGACGTGCGATTCTCGATCCACGTACGGGCTTGATCGACAGGAGGCGCCTTGGCCGTCGGATTTTTTCCAACGCGACCGAACGCGCTCAGTTGAATGCGGTGATACATCCGCATGTGTGCCGCGCGTGGCGCGCTTGGCTGGAACATCGGCCGCCGTCCACTCGCGTCGCTGTGGTTGTGGTCCCCCTACTGTACGAGGGGGGGTTTGAACAGGGGTGGGATTACGTGGTGTGCGTGTGGGCGCCTCGTCGCCTTCAGTTTGCGCGGCTTGCCCGCCGCGGATTGACCCGGAAGGAGGCGTCGCAGCGTATAGCTAGCCAGCTCGGAGGAAACCTCAAAATGCATCGCGCCGATCTCGTGCTCATCAACAATGGCACGCGACGGCTGTTGTGGGATCAGGTCGTACGCGCGTGGCAGCGGATGCCGTCGATGCGCGTCCGACCCTGAGGAGGAGCGCCAACGTGAACAGACGGATCAGGCACAATGCAAACGGGCGGGGTCGCAACCCCGTCGAACCGGACGATCGGAATCGTCGTTCTCCCCCGCACGAACCGGAAACGACCGACAGCCCTGGCCTAGCCAGTTGGCATTCGGGGTCCAAGACGGCCACCGAGGTGTTTACGGAGAGAGGGCCCGCTTTGCGAACCGGCGAAGTTCTCAGCCTCTGCGAACTTCAAGAAAAGTCTGTGCCGGAATTGAATCGCATCGCGGACAAGTTGGGTCTGGTGGACCTTGGAGCCCTCCGGAAACACGAATTGATTTTTGAGATCCTCAAGGCCCATGCGCGGCAAGCCGGAACGATGTATACCACAGGCGTTTTGGAAATCCTGCCGGACGGCTTCGGATTCCTCCGCTCGCCGCACAGCAATTACCTTCCCTGCCCCGAGGATGTCTACGTATCTCCCTCGCAGATTCGGCGATTTGCTCTTCGTACCGGAGACCACATCGAGGGAGAAATACGCGAACCTAAGGACAAGGAACGTTTTTTCGCCCTCCTGCGGATCGCGAAAATCAACGACCAGGACCCGGAACAATCCCGTCAAAAGGTCCCGTTTGAGAATCTGACGCCGCTCTTTCCCAATCGGCGCATTCATCTGGAAACCTCTCCCGATGAGACGTCCATGCGCATCATGGATATTTTTACGCCGATCGGCATGGGGCAGCGCGGACTCATTGTGGCCGCGCCCCGGACAGGAAAGACCGTTCTTCTGCAGAAAATCGCAAACAGCATTTCCCGTAACCATCCGGACATCTACCTGATCATCCTGCTCATTGACGAACGTCCCGAGGAAGTAACGGACATGATGCGAAACACGAAGGCACATGTTTTGAGTTCAACGTTTGATGAAACGCCGGAGCGCCATGTCCAAGTCGCCGAGCTGGTGATCGAAATGGCCAAGCGTATGGTCGAGTGCGGAAGGGATGTCGTGATCCTCCTCGACAGCATCACGCGGCTGGCGCGTGCCTACAACACGTTGCAACCGCATAGCGGAAAAATTCTTTCCGGTGGGGTGGACGCCAATGCGTTGCACAAGCCGAAGCGGTTTTTTGGAGCCGCGCGCAACATTGAAAACGGAGGGAGCCTGACGATTATTGCGACCGCGTTGGTCGAAACCGGAAGCCGCATGGATGAGGTGATCTTCGAGGAATTCAAGGGGACCGGCAACATGGAACTCTGCCTGGATCGCGCCCTGGTCGATAAGCGCATTTTCCCCGCGATCAACATTGAGAAATCGGGCACGCGGAAAGAAGAATTGTTGCTCCATCCGGATGAGCTGGGACGCATTTGGATACTGCGACGGGCCATCAACGGAGTGCCTCCCGTTGAGGCGATGGAAATGCTGATCAATAAACTGAAGAAGACAAGGAGCAACGCAGAATTTCTGGTGTCCCTCAAGGAGTGATGCGGACATGAGGGTGATGCTCGAGGACGCTGGTCCGTGCCGGAAGGCCATCTTGGTGGAGGCCCCGGCAGAAGACGTGCGCGACGAGTATGGGCGAGTTGTTTTGCAGTTCGCCCGCCAATGTGACGTGCCGGGATTCCGACGCGGCCGGGCTCCCCTTCCCGTGGTCGAGCGTCAGTTTTTTCGCCAAATCATTTCTGAAACTCGCGAGCGCCTGCTCCCCCGGTTGTACCGGAAAGCGGTGGAACAGCAAAACCTACGCCCCGTCGCCGTTGTCGATGTGTCGGAACTCCATCTCGATCCCCAACGGGGTATGCGCTTCCGCGTCACGGTGGATGTGCCTCCCGAATTTACCCTGCCGAAATATCGAAAGATTCCCCTCCCAAACCGGCCGGTCGCGATCACGGATGACCAGGTCCAGCAGGCCCTGGACGAGCTCCTGGACCGCCATGCGCGCTACGAGGACGTGACCGGCAGGACCGTTCAGTCCGGGGATTTGGTGCAGATCGATTATGAAGGACAGTGTGGAGGAGAGAAAATATCCCGACACGTGCCTTCCATACCCGGACTTTCCGAAGGGCGAGACGTCTGGGTGTTGATGGGAGAACCGGAATTTCTTCCGGGACTTTCCCGAAGCGTGGTTGGGGTGGCCGTCGGAGACGAAAAGACGGTTCCGGTCGCGTTCCCGCCAGACTTCCACGTGGTGGCACTTGCCGGGAAGCACTGCACGTATACGATCCGGGTCAAGGCTATCCGCCAGAAGGTCCGACCGGTTCTAGGGCCAGACCTGCTCAAGGAATGGGGTGTGGAATCGGAACCGGCCCTGCGGCAGAAGGTGCGCCGCGCTCTTGAGGCCGCAGCGGAAGTGAGGGAACGGGCCCGCCGGCGCGAGGCCATCGCGACATACCTGTTGAAGAACACGGCGTTTGATCTCCCACAGACCGTTGTGGAGCAGGAAACGCAACAGACCATACATCAGATCGTCCGACGGGCCGTTCTCCAGGGGGAAACCCAGAAACACATTATCGAACAGCGTGACGAGATTGTGAACCTAGCGGCACGGTCGTCTGCGGAACGGATCAAACTCCGATACATCCTTGCCAAGATTGCGGAACACGAGAAGATTCAGGTGACAGAGGAGGACGTTCAGGCTGAGTTTCAAAACATGGCTTCGCGGTATGGCATCTCCGTGGAGCGGCTGCGAGCGGAATTCCGCAAACGTCATGCCGAGGAAAAATTGCGCAGCGATCTGTGTGCGGCAAAAACCCTTGATTTTCTTCTTGAGCATGCCCACATCAAGCGATAGAAGTGACCGTCTATGCGGACGCAAAACCAGATGCTGATTCCGATGGTTGTGGAACAGACGGGGCGTGGGGAAAGGGCCTATGACATCTATTCCCGACTGCTCAAGGATCGCATTGTGTTCATCGGCACGGCGGTGACCGACGAAGTCAGCAATCTGATTATCGCACAGATGCTTTTTCTCCAGGCCGAGGATGCGAAGAAGGATATTTCCGTTTATATCAATTCGCCCGGAGGGTCTGTCACGGCAGGCCTCGCCATTTATGACACGATGCAGTTCATTCGATGCGACGTGCAGACCTATTGTGTCGGGCAGGCGGCGAGCATGGGGGCGCTCCTACTAGCCGCGGGGACACCCGGAAAACGATATGCGCTTCCCAATGCGCGCATCATGATCCACCAGCCTCTCGGAGGTGCGGAGGGTCAAGCCTCCGATATTGATATTGCCGCCCGGGAAATCCTTCGGCTTCGCGATACCCTCAATCAGTTGTTGGCCTATCACACCGGCAAACCCGTGGAGCAGATCGTCAAGGACTCCGATCGGAATTTCTTTATGTCGGCGCGAGAAGCGAAAGAGTACGGGATTGTGGATATGGTTGTGAAGAGTCGCAAGACACCCCAGGGAACCTTATGAACGGAGGGCGACGCTCACCTTTATGTTCGTTCTGCGGCAGGCCGCAGCATCAGGTCCGCCGACTGATCGAGGGTCCCAACGTCAACATCTGCGATCAATGTGTTCAACTATGCAACACGATGCTGTCTGAAGAACGGGTAGGGACGCGGGCGCGTCTGAGCGCCGAACTGAAGGTTCCCCGACCGAATGACATCAAGGCTTTCCTGGACCGTCACGTGATCGGGCAGGATCACGTTAAAAAAATCCTGTCGGTTGCCGTTTACAATCACTACAAGCGCCTTCAGCAGGAGCAGTATCTCCCGAAGGATGATCCTCTCCGCAATGTGGAGATTGAAAAGAGTAATATCCTTCTTATCGGTCCGACAGGCAGTGGTAAGACATTATTGGCCAAGACGCTTGCCCGCATGCTCGATGTCCCCTTCGCCATTGCTGACGCCACCACCCTGACGGAAGCGGGATACGTTGGCGAGGACGTGGAGAATGTTCTTTTGTGCCTTATCCAAAATGCAGACGGCGACATTGCACGAGCGGAAATGGGCATTGTCTACATTGACGAAATCGATAAAATTGCGCGAAAAACGGAAAATGTCTCGATCACTCGAGATGTTTCCGGAGAAGGCGTTCAGCAGGCCCTCTTGAAAATTTTGGAGGGCAAGACGGCAAACGTTCCGCCCCAGGGCGGACGCAAACACCCCGAACAACGGTACCTACAGATTAATACCGAGCACATTCTTTTCATTTGCGGCGGCGCGTTTGTCGGCCTCGACGAAATCATCAACCGGCGCCTCAACCGGCAGATGATTGGTTTCTCGCAACCCGAGAGCGCAAAAGCCGCGACGCCAGGCGAACGCAACGTGCCGCCAATGCCGGAACCCCAGGACTTGATCAAGTACGGCTTTATTCCGGAATTTGTAGGACGCCTGCCCATTGTGGCGAGCTTGAACGAATTGACGGAAAACGATTTGGTCCACGTGTTGACGGTCCCCCGCAATTGTATCGTAAAGCAGTATCAGAAGCTGTTGGCGATGGATGGTATTCAGCTCACGTTCACGGAGGGCGCGCTTCGGGAGCTGGCCCGTCTGGCATTGCGGAAGAAGACCGGTGCCCGCGGGCTCCGCACGATTGTCGAGGCTCTCATGACCGACGTCATGTTTGACACGAATCGGTACGCGACGCGCCGGACGCTGAAAATCACGCAGAGGATGGTCGCCGAGCAGAACGTTTCGGCCTCGGCCGACGCGGATTCGCTGAAAATTGCCTCTTAGGAAACCCGTTTTTCAGTTGGGCACGTGGCCGTTTTGACGCGACGTTTGCAGTTCGCGCGTCAACCAAGTGAGCAATTCCTCGCGGCTGCTGAATGCCCCCTCCAACTGCGCTTCATAGGCTCGGCGACGCCATTGTCCTACCTCGGGCCCTTCCGGTATGCCCAACGCCATAATATCGTGCCCCGTCACCCAGGGACGCGGCAGACTCCGTGTGTTCCCTCTTTCCCGGAGGAAAGCCAGCAGGAATTCGTAGTTGTCTATTCCCCCATGGCTGGCCAGACAATCAATGCGGTGAAGCTCTAGCTCGATCGGGAAGGTTGGCGCAGAGACAAGGCGGCGAAGGGTGGAGTGTCGCATACGCTGCACACTCATGAAGCGCATATGGTTGCGGATGCAATATGTGACACGCTGGATATCTTCGAGCGAAAAGCGATATTCCCGTAGTACAGCCTCGGCCATTTCCGCGCCTATCTCAGCGTGGTGGTTAAAACGAATCCGTTCCGGGGTGTGCTCCGCCGTCGGCGGCTTTCCGATGTCGTGCAGCAGGACCGCGTAGGCGAGTTGACGACGGGCGTCTGTTCGTTGCTCGGGAGGGAGACCGTCAAAGACCGGCGGTTTCTCTCCCATGACGTTCAGGGCCGCCTGCGTGTGTTCAAAGACATCTCCTTCCGGATGAAATTCGGGCGGATGCGGGACTCCCTTCATGCGGGAGACGCAGGGTAATAAAACTTCCAAAAGGCCTAGTCCATCGAGGAGTTGGAGCGCATCGCCTGGCCGCGGCGACTCGAGGAAAAGGCGGGTGAGTTCGTCGCGAATCCGCTCGACGCTGATTCGCCGAATGCGATTCGCCTGTCGTCGAATCGCATCGGCCGTCGCCTCCTCCAGACGGAAGCCTAGCACGGCGGCAAACCGAACGGCGCGAAGCATCCGAAGATGGTCTTCCGCAAATCGAGCCTCGGGCGAACCCACCGTGCGGAGCACGCGGCGCTCCAGATCCGCGCGTCCTCCCACCCAGTCGATCCAACGGTCAGAAAGGGGATCGTAAAAAATCGCATTAATGGTGAAATCCCGTCGTTGCGCGTCTTCTTGGGGTCCCGCGAAACGCACGTCTTCGGGATGTCGGCCATCCGGATAGGCGAAATCCTGCCGGAAGGTTGCCACTTCAAACCACACTCCCTCAATGGGAACCCGTACGACGCCGAAAGCTTTCCCTACCAACATGGCGCCCGGAAAAAGCGAGACCACCTCTTCCGGTCGTGCCTCTGTGGCTACGTCGTAATCCTTGGGAGAGGCTCCCAGAAGCAAATCGCGCACACAGCCTCCGGCCCAAACCGCCATGTAGCCAGCCGCCTGTAACCGCGCGACAACGTCGGTGGCCAGTTGCCGCAGACGCTCCGGAGGAACTGTTGTATTCGGTACAGTCATCGTTAACAGACGTCCTGGCGTAAGAGGCGGAAAAAACGTTCCAGCAGCCCTTTCAGCGCCACCAGCGCATTCGCCATGACACGCGTCACCTCGTCATGCGCGAGCAGCAGGCTTTCCTCGGCGGCCCGGTTTGCGATACAAGAAAGGCCGACCGCTTGCAGCCCCACAGCCGCGGCGAACGATGCTTCGGGAACCGTCGACATGCCGACTGCGTCGACACCGAGAACTCGTAAAGCGCGACATTCCGCCGGCGTTTCGTACAACGGACCGGATACGGCAGCGTAAATGCCCTTTCGAAGCGTAAGGCCGAGTTCCGCCGCAACGGCATGGAGCAGGCCTCGCAGGCGTGCGCTGTACACTTCGTGCTGGCTGGGAAACCGCGGCCCCCAATCCGGATCGTGCGCCCCTATGAGCGGATTGTCGCCCATTAGGTTGATGTGATCATCGATAACCATCCAGTCGCCCGGCTGAAAGGTGGGGTTAACGCCTCCTGCGGCATTTGTCAGGACGATGAAGCGGGCGCCCAGCTGTCGGGTGAGAAAGACGGGCAGGATAACGGCCTCCCAGCCGACGCCTTCATAACGGTGGCGTCGCCCTTGGAAAATGAGAATGTCTGCATCGTCCCATTCTGCCAGCAGCACATTCCCCGCGTGCCCAGAAACCTCCGGCGGCCCTAACCCGGGGATGGAGGCATAAGGGATACGTGCACGGATCGTCAGAGCGTCGGCCAGCGGGGAGGCTCCGGAACCGAGCACGACAGAGGCAAGGGGGGCGCATGTGGGGCAATGCAGACGGACGACCTCTTCTGCGCGTTGCAGCAACGCCTTGTCCATGGGAAGTCCCTCGGCAAGTATCTCCGTTTCGTCTTGGGTCGCCGGTCGAACAGCGGGATGAGTCTATCGAGTCGTTAAAGGGGTTATTTTCAGTGCGGCCATACGTCGGCGCAGTTTACCACGCGAAAGTCCCAGGAGACGTGCAGCCGCCGAAACATTCTGACCGGAACGGATAAGCGCTTCTTGGTACAGGCGTTTCTCGACTTCTTCGAACCGCAACGTTTCCAGCGGCCAGGCGGTTGAGACCGAGGCCCCTCTTTCATCCGCAGAAGCGGGGAAAACAGGGAGGTCACGGATGGTAAGTTTACCGGCATGCCGGCAGTGAATAACGCTACTTTCAACGAGATTTCGCAGTTCGCGAACATTCCCAGGGTAGTCCAATGAACTCAGAACGCCGAGCGCCTCTTCCTCAATTCCGTCAATTTTTTTTCCCAATTCACTGGCGGCACGCAGGCAAAAATAGAGGGCAAGTAGAGGGATATCTTCGCGTCGTTCCCTCAGAGGCGGAACCGTAATCATGCACACACGCAGTCGGTAGTACAGGTCTTCGCGAAATCGTCTCTCGCGTACAAGCGCGGCGAGATCTTGATTTGTCGCTGCGACGATGCGGACATCGGCCGAGCGTTCCTCGTGATCGCCGACAGGCGTATATGTCTTCTGTTCCAGTAGGCGCAATATTTTGGCCTGCGATCGCAGAGGCAACTCGCCGATTTCGTCGAAAAACAGGGTTCCGCCGTGAGCCGCTTTGACGTAGCCTTCTCGTGTCTCACTCGCCCCCGTAAAAGCACCCTTCCGATGTCCAAAAATCTCCGATTCGAAAAGCTCTTCTGGAATGGACGGACAATTGACAACCAGGAACGGCTGGTCACGGCGCGGACTGATTTCGTGGATAGCGCGGGAAACCAATTCTTTTCCGGTCCCGCTTTCGCCCACAATGAGCACCGTGGCTGTCGAATTGGCCACAGGGACAATTTGCTCGGCAACCCGTTTCATGGAAGGGGCATGTCCCAGCATCAAACGCGTAAACCGTTGCCCGGAGGACAATTGACGGCTGAGCGCCTGTAATTGGTCAGCAAGAAGTTTCCGTTGCTGATTGAGAATGCGAAAGCGACGTGTCCTCTCCATCGCGGCTTTCAGGGCTTGCACGGTAAAAGGCTTTTCGAAGAAGTCCGTTGCCCCCTCACGAAGAGCGCGGATGGCCATTTCGAGATGGCTGTGGGCGGTGATGAAGATCACATCGCATTCCGATTCAAGAGCTTTGGCTTCCTGGAGGACGCGAAATCCGTCAAAATGGGGCATGCAGATGTCCGTGATGAGGATGTCTACACCGTCCTTCTTTATCCACTCCAGCGCCTTCCGCGGATCTTGGAAAAGGCGTACACGAAAGCCGAATTCGGATAAAGGTACCCGGAGGGCCTCGAGGATCATCGGATCGTCGTCCACCAGAATGACACGCATGTGTGAATAGTCGTCCGAAACAGGTTCCATAGCGCCTCATACGATTGGCGGCCGCGTGTGAAAAAGGGGTAGCGATGCCGCACGGGATCTGCTATCCGTGTCGCCACGCACAGACAGTGAGGGCATACTAGCAGGAGAGCCGCACAACGTCTATGCAGGAAATCCTCTACGGCAAACGTCCTGTTTATGAGACACTCCGGACGCAACGACGAACCATTTATGAACTATGGTTTCGGGAATCGCTCCAGTTCCGTGCGGACGTCCACGACATTCGCCATATGGCCGACATCCGGGGGATCCCCATCCGAATGGCCAGTGCCGCGCGACTGAACAGTTTGCTAGGCCACGTAAACCACCAGGGAATGGCCGCGCGGGTGTCTGCCTATCCGTATGAACCGCTCGACACGGCGCTCCAATGCGTCCGGTCCTCTCCTTCCTCGGTCTTGCTTCTTGTCCTGGATCATCTGCAGGATCCGCAAAATGTCGGCTCGATTTTTCGGACGGCCGAGGCGGTAGGAGTGGGGGGCGTGATCATCCCTAAAGATCGTGCGGTGGGAGTGACTCCAGCGGTGGTCCGTGCCTCCGCAGGGGCCTCAGAACATCTTCGCGTGATTCGGGTCGTGAACCTCGTTCGTGTCATGAGGGAGTTTCATGCCGAGGGGGTCAGATGGATCGGGTTGGATTGTGGACCCACGGCCGTTCCGTACACGCAAATCGATTACGGCGGACCCCTCGGCCTTGTCATCGGCAGCGAAGGGCAGGGGTTGAAACGACTCGTCCGCGAGGCCTGCGACGCCCTGGCGGCGATTCCCATGCGAGGCACCGTGGCCTCTCTGAATGCGGGTGTGGCCGCAGCCGTCGCGTTGTATGAAGCGCTCCGTCAACGCGGTTAGAATGGCCCTTTCCTCGCAAGGCGAGTGGCCCACCGGGAGCCGGCCCGCGCCAAGGAAAACGCATACCGCGGCCTTCTACACGTTGCGAAAAAAAGCGGCCCGATAGTGGCGCTCGCTGACGTAAGCAATAGCGCTGTCTGCGCGTCCCAAACCGTCTCCCTGGGTCTGCTGTCCTGGCTGCATCAGGACGATTGTCGCGCCGCATGGCGGTAGAGTCCGCGTCCGGTACGTGTCCTATGGCTCGGTCGGTATTGAGGGGCTCGATGACGCGGCAAGGCAACCTTTGGGAATGCGAGAGACGCGTTTCCCATGCGAGCCCGGGCGTTTTAGGAGGATTTTTCTTCGCCCCACGAGCAAACGATAGCGAAAGCGGTCGTGGCGGTTCGGGTAACGGGCCGACGACCTGATGACGCCGTAGCAATCGGTGCGGGAAAGCTGTTGACACAGTATGCCGCTTGGAGTACCGTGTCGCGACTTGGGACGGATTGGAGCTTTGTGCTATGCGATCGTATATTGCGAAGCATCCCGGGAAGACGCGCATGTGGCGGCTGATCAATGCGGAGGGTGTCGTACTCGGCAAACTGGCGGTCCGTGTCGCGAATCTTTTGCGCGGGCGTGATCGTGCGACGTACACACCGCACGTTGATATTGGGGATATCGTTGTTGTCATCAATGCGGAAAAGATTCGGCTTTCGGGGAAAAAGGACGAAGTCAAATTTTATATGCGCTATAGCGGATGGCCCGGTGGGCTAAAGAGAATACCGGCTCGCGTGATGCGCAACAGACATCCCGATCGCCTGATTTGGCATGCCGTCCGTGGCATGTTGCCACACAATCACATGCGGCGAAAATGGATGCGTCGGCTGAAGGTCTATGCCGGCCCTGAGCATCCCCATCATGCCCAAAATCCTCAGCCGACGGATATCCTTTGAGACTTTCACGCACAACACGAGGTTGATATATGGCGGGACACGCATCGAGCATAGGGGACGGCATAGCAACTAGGGTTAGCGCGACGGGGCGACGAAAAACGGCTGTGGCACGCGTGACACTGAGCGTTGGATCCGGACGTTGGCTGGTGAATCAACGGGATCCTCACGAATACTTTCGCAGTGAGACGCTCCTGAGATATATCGAGCAGCCGCTTCGCCTGACAAACACCTTCGGGAAATTCGACATTGTGGCTCGTGTTTCGGGAGGGGGACTTTGTGGACAGGCCGGCGCGTTGCGGCACGGTTTGGCCCGCGCCCTGACCCTCGCTGATCCCACGATGCGGGACGTGCTGAAGAATAGCGGCTGTCTCACACGCGATTCGCGGATGAAGGAACGCAAAAAGAGCGGCCAGCCGGGAGCGCGAAAGCGGTTCCAGTTCTCCAAACGGTAGGGCAGACCGTCCTGCCGAGGAGTACAGTATGGGGTGTGGAGGCGATCCAGGTGTTGGGAGGAGGGACAAACAGGCAATCAGCACGGTGCGCCCCCGACGTGCACACGGAAGCGGAGTCGAATGGCATCCGTGGGCCCTTCCGCTTCGGCTGTTGTGGGCGAATGGGGAACCCGCGCGCGAAAAGAAACAGCGGAACGGAACTATACAAAAAGCGGCCGCCTAACGAGCCGGATAACGCCTAGCCAGCAATATGCGCACGGTACGGGGTCCTTACACCGGTATTACAGCGCCGAGAGGTTTCCTGGCGGCCGGAATAGCCGCAGGAATCAAAAAGGGACGAACCGACGACTTGGCCCTGGTCGTGTCCGTGTCGGACGCAACGGCTGCTGCAGTATTCACACGCAACCGGATCCAAGGAGCACCGGTAAAACTCTGCCGGTCGCGTCTGGCTTCGCGACGACCTGCGCGGGCTATTGTGATTAATGCCGGAAATGCGAATGCCTGTACGGGTCCGCGGGGGATTCGCGACGCGCGACGGGTGGCCTGTGCCGTGGCCCGTGTTTTGGGTGTTCCGGAATATACGGTGTGGGTATGTTCAACCGGAGTCATCGGAAGGCCGTTGCCCGTGGATCGGATTGCGCGTGCCATTCCGGCCGCTATTGCGTCACTCTCACGGAAAGGAGGTGCGGCCGCTGCACGGGCTATCCTGACAACCGATACGACCCCGAAGCAGGCGGCGGTGGAGTGCGTTATGGACGGGTATCCTGTCCGGGTCGGTGGAATGGCGAAGGGGGCGGGTATGATTGCTCCTCACATGGCCACTCTTTTGGCATTTCTCACGACCGATGCTGCCGTGCGGCTAGAGGCCCTGCAGATGGCCCTGAATACCACGGTCAAACGGAGTTTCAACCGGATAACGGTGGATGGCGACCAAAGTTGCAATGATACGGTTATTTTTTTGGCCAACGGACAGGCTGGTAATCCGCCGCTGAGTCCTCAGCATCCGCAATGGCCGTTATTCCAGAAGGCTGTGGACGCGGTGGCCTTGGATCTGGCGCTGCGCGTCGTCGAAGATGGGGAAGGGGCTACGAAACGGGTGACCGTCCGTGTTCAAGGAGCCCTTTCCTCCGCCGATGCCGAACGCGCAGCCCGCGCGATTGCGAATTCGTTGCTGGTCAAGACGTCGTGGTACGGGGAGGATCCTAATTGGGGGCGTATTGTTGATGCGGTCGGTTATTCGGGTGCCCGCGTGCGCGAAGATCGCATAGAGGTGCGGTTTGACGATCGCAGGATTGTGCGATGTGGCTACAGCGTGTCCTCCCCATCCCCCATGGGTTTACGTCGCCTTCTCCGTCGCGATGCCTTTACCGTGACCGTTGATTTACACTTGGGGAAAGGCTCGGCGACAATCTATACCTGCGATTGCAGCCCGGAGTACGTGCGGATCAATGCGGAGTATACAACGTGAAGAGTTCGTCCGATCGCCTCTCGGTTGTGACCGGCGCTGCGGATATGCAGGAGGTCATTCGCAAAGCGGATGTGCTTATCGAGGCACTGCCCTACATTCAGGATTTTCGTGGCGAAATTGTTGTGGTGAAATTTGGCGGCAGCGCAATGGAGAGTCCGGAAAATGCCGAACGGGTTTTGACGGACGTCGCCTTTATGGAATGCGTGGGGATGTTGCCGGTCGTGATCCACGGGGGCGGCAACGCTATCACGCGCGCGATGAAGGCCAGCGGACTGGAGCCGCGATTTGTCCGAGGCCTGCGTGTGACGTGCGAGAAAACCGTGGAGATTGCTCGACGAACTCTTCGTGAGGAAATGGCCCCCTCGATCGTACGGACGCTGCAGGAAAAAGGAGCCCCCGCCCAGGTTTTGGACGGCGAAGCCATTGTGCGTGTGCGGCGCCATGTGGAAACCGACCCCGTCACAGGAACGGCATTAGACTGGGGTTTTGTTGGAGAACCGGAACATGTCAACCCGGCACCGATTCGGAGGCTGCTTAAGCAGGGTGTTGTGCCCGTCATAACGCCGCTGGGACGCGGGCCCGAGGGTAAACTGTATAACGTCAATGCCGACCGTTCGGCAGCGGCTATCGCTGCGGCCTTACGGGCGCGGAAGTTGGTGTTTCTCACCGATGTTCCGGGGCTGATGCGCGATCGGGAGGATCCCGGCTCGGTTATCCCCACGCTGCGCTACCGCGATGTGGAAGGATTAGTGGCCCGGGGAATCATTGATGGTGGCATGCGGCCGAAGGTCACCAGCGGATTGGAGGCTCTTCATGCCGGCGTAGGAAAAGTCCACATGATTGACGGCCGAATGCCCCATTCTCTGCTGCTGGAAATCTTCACCGAGAAGGGAGTAGGAACGGAGATCCTTAGCGATGAACAAGAGTGACAGGATTCGTGATCTCTATCGCCAGTATGTTATGCCGACGTATTCACCGAACCTCGTTTTGGTGCGGGGAAGAGGGACCAAAGTGTGGGATGCCGAGGGGAAAGTCTATCTCGATTTTATTGCTGGCATTTCCGTGGTGAACGTTGGGCACTGCCATCCGCGTGTGGTCGAGGCGATCCAGAAACAGGCCAGCGTGCTCATGCACGCGTCGAATGCGCGAGTCAATGAGAACCAGGCAGAACTGGCCGCCCGTCTTTCCCAGCTGGGACTAGGCGGAAAATGCTTTTTTTGCAATTCGGGTGCGGAGGCTAACGAGGCGCTGATAAAACTGGCCCGGCTGTGGGGACATGAAAAAGGACGTTTCCACATCGTCACCATGGAGAATTCGTTCCATGGACGGACGCTGGCGACCGCTGCCGCCACCGGACAGGAGAAAATCCAAAAGGGTTTTGAACCCATGCCTGTCGGATTTTCGTATGCGGAATTCAATAATCTGGAGTCTGTACGGGAGAAAATAGACGATCAGACCGTCGCCGTTCTCGTCGAGGCCATTCAGGGCGAGGGGGGAGTTATCCCGGCCGACGAAGCGTTCCTGAAGGGTCTCCGGCGCCTGTGCGACGAAAAGGAGTTACTCCTTCTGTGCGACGAGGTGCAGTGCGGCATGGGGCGCACGGGGCAGTGGTTCGGTTACGAGCTTTACGGAATTCAGCCCGACGCGTTTTCGCTTGCGAAGGCCCTCGGCAACGGATTCCCAATCGGGGCGATTGTGGCCAACCCCACGCTAAGCGATGTGTTTCAACCCGGAAAGCATGCGAGCACGTTCGGTGGCACACCGTTGGCGTGTGCCGCCGCACTGGCCACGATACGTGTGATCGAGGAGGAACATCTCCTAGAGCGCGCGCGTCAGGCCGGCGAACGGCTGGCCAAGGGTATGGCTTCCTTCGTGGGGAAGTACGAACACGTTAAGGCCGTGCGGGGACGAGGATTGATGTTGGGGCTGGTGTTGGACCAACCGGCACAGCCTCTTGCGGATCTCCTTATGGATGCCGGACTGCTCACGCTACCGACCGCCGAGTGCGTGTGTCGGTTTTTGCCGCCTCTGAATGTAAAAGATGAGGAAATCGACGAAGCCCTTGAAATCCTTGACGAATGTTTGGCGCAATGGCACGGCCTTGTTCCTGGTGGGGAAGAGGCGACCGACACAGAACCCGAGACGATGGCGAGAGAAACGGCGGAGGTGTCCTCGCCCTTTGAAAAGGGGGCAAAAGAAGAGCAGGGATCAGAGGGTTCAGTCTAGGAGCAAAGGCGAAGAGTGGGGGGCAACTACGCCTCCCCTCGTTTACTTTCGACGTGAGGACTCCTGCCCGTGTCTGGCGCATACGCTGTGGACGATACCAGGGCGATCACGAAGATCGAAGTATGACGCTCGATGATCTGAGAAAGGAACGTGTGGGTCTGTGTGTGTCCGGCGGCCTAGACAGCCGGACGCTGGCGGCGCGGCTGCGGGAAAGCGGCGTGAATGTCGTGTGCTTTACAGCGGACGTGGGGCAGCCCGATGAGTCGGACATTCGTAATGTGGCCCGGCGCATGGCCCCGTGTGGAGTGCAGACCATTATTGTGGACTTGAAAAGGAGCATGGCGGAGGCCTGTTTTGAGATGATTCGCGCCCAAGCCATGTACGATGGTGGCTATTGGAACACTACGGGAATCGCCCGTGCCGTGACAGTCAAAGGGCTTTTGCCTGAAATGAAAAAACGGGGTTGTACCGTGCTGGCACACGGGGCTACGGGACGCGGAAATGATCAGATGCGCTTTGAGCGGTACACAAACGTTCTGGCCCCCACCATGAAGGTTTATGCTCCCTGGCGGGATCCGGCGCTCCTCCGGGAGTTTCCCGGCCGCAAACAGATGGTTGCGTATCTGGCGCGCCGGGGGATACTGATGTCTGCCTCGAATCGTAAGCGGTATTCCACGGATGCCAACCTTGCGGGGTTGTCGCATGAAGCCGACGACCTCGAGGACCTTGAGACGCCCTGCACGATTGTCAAACCGACCATGGGAGTGTGGCCGCAAGAGGCTCCCGATCGTGTGGAACGCTTTCATGTCCGCTTTCATGCTGCACGAGCCGTGGCGATCAATGGCAAACGCGTAGCTCCGCTGCAGGCCATGCGGTTGGCCAATACAATTGGAGGACGAAACGGTATCGGAATCAAAAACGCCTTGGAAAACCGGATTGTGGGGACGAAGAGCCGCGGAGTCTACGAAGCCCCGGGTATGGAACTGCTGGGGTATTGTCTTTTGCAGATTTACCAGGCCATTTTGGACCGCCGTGCCATGCACCTGTTCCAACACCTGTCGAAACTCGTCGCCGTTCAGGTCTATGATGGGCGCTATTACGACCCGGCGACTACCGCGGCCCTGGCGGCCATACGGGCATTGACCGAGCGGGCGAATGGGGTGGTAACGGTGGACCTGTACAAGGGCAATATGCAATATGTGAGCCTGACGGAGTGCCCGGCCTCCCTGTACAACCCAGCGGATTCTTCCATGGAGGAGAGCCAAGGGTTGAATCCGGTCAGTTCGCAGGGTTTTGCGGAAATTCAAAGTGTGGAGGCGCGTGCACTCGCCCGGGCGGGCCTGATTCGACGTTGAATCCCTGCTACAGGTCCGCAGAACGGATGGAGAGACCGGCGAGGCGACCGTAAAGGCACTGGCACCCGGCGAGGGTGTCAGCGAGCCGTTGGCCTCGGCATGCAGAACGTTAACTCCTTGTGGTGCATAATGGGCTGCGTGTACGGGAACCGATTGATTCCGCGGGGCTGACGGGTGTGCTTTTTCGGTTTTTTATTTTTTGTGGACGTAGGGAAGCTATAAGGGTGTACAGGCGGCTGTGGTGATCCCATTGGTTCGTGTGATCGGGCAGTGATCCGCCTTGCGTCTTGGCGTATTCAGACGTACGCAAGAAGGGCTGACTTCTTTTCATACTCCGGGTCGAGCGCCGCCGGGAGGCGCGGTGATGCCTAGAGGAGGCTCCGTGCGTTGTGGAGCGCGGTACTCGTCCCATCACGGGAAGTAAGCCCTTGCAAAAACCCCCGGTATGACGTGGCCGGAAAATACAGCCGGAAGTACGGAAGTCCTGTGAGGGATCATGTCCGAAGGTAGCCAATACGTCCTTATTCGAATCGATGTCAACCGGCGTTTTGGTGAATGACGAAGGTCTGTTTCTGCGGATTGGCGGTGATCCGCACGAACCGGAGGGATGGCGTGTATGTGGATGTTCACACTTGATGAACTTCTTTATCCCCGCGGCAGACTATTCGGTGTCACGGGCAAGACTTGTCCGGATCGTTTGCGAGGTTTTCTGTCTTTGGAGTTGAACTGTGACCCCACAATGAATTTCCGGAATCTCTATCCGGTTACCCGCGTAGCACGTTACGGTGTGCGTGGTTCATTGATGGACTGGGATGCAACCAGTGAGTGTGTTTTGGGAAGGCGTGAGCGGAGAGAGCATGATAGCCTCGCGCGAAAGAAGTTTTTGTTTGCCTTTTGGCGGGAGTAGAGCGCGACGAAAAAAACTTTTCCCGGCGGAGGTTCTGGTAATTCGTCGTGTTCTCCCGTCGACGATTCGTGGGTGCGGCACCTACGCCCGGTAAGGGAGATGCGATATGCCACTACTGGAACGAGACCCAACAGGATGCTTGACACGAGGTTTCGCGTTTTCCCGTTTTATCATTCCGGTACTCAGTTTTTGGAGCGGCGTGTGCTCCGGATGGGCAGCCGACGAAGGAGGATCCTCCCGGCATGTCCTGTATTTTTTTCGGACGGGTGCTGCCTCCGTGACCGCGGGTAATGTGGCCCGTCGCGTGCTGGAAGAACGTGTAGAATTCGGCGTCCGCCCGCACTATTTCGCTCTGAGCCGTCCGCGGAAAGCCAGCGGATTCGTGGGCAGTATCGCTGAGTTGGACGAACGACAGGACTTTTCACTTGTGGATTCGAAACACCCGCTGTTGGTTCCCAACTGGTTCCTGATTCTTAAAATGAGTTCGAGATGGGGTGCACACATTCTGTGGAACGAGCTGCGAGCGACGGCGGGAAACGCTGCGATCGGCGATCCAGACGGCATTTTTGTTTTGAAGGGTCCGATTTTCAGCGTGTTTGGCCGTTATCCCAATTCGAGCGGCTGGACCCCGTTTGCAGGGCTCGGAGTGGCTTACTATGAAGGTGGGTTTGACCATGCCGGATGGTGGGCGAACGGCTATGCCAGCGACGCCGATTACCGTGCGCTGGGGCCGGAACCGAGGTATGGGAAAATCCGGCGGATGTACGTACACGATACCACCGGGATGGCCGCGTACGTGGGCGTGGAGGGGCGTATCTGGCGTCGGCTTCATGCAGACTGCATGCTTCGTTACGTTTGGGTTGAATCCGATGTGGCCTTTGCAGGTTACCAGAAGGGGGAAGTGCTCTATCTGAAGGGACCATTTTCTGTCCCCTTCGATCACTATTCTATCGGTTTAGGGCTCAAATGGGTTTTTTAACCTCCTTCCTCCTTCTACGGGAATCTCGGCCAGACTTGTCGGGGACCCGTTCCAAAGCTTGTTTCGTGCTCCACCGCTAGACTTTTGAGGGTCGGAACGCTATGGTAGGCTGTGAATGTTCGCAAGGGCGCACACGGCTTACCGGCTATGACATTGGCCGCGGTGTCGTGTCCGGAACGTGAGTTGTAGGAATTCATGCGGGTTCTTCTTGTCAGGCCGCAACCGGAGTTACGCGTGGCGCGTTGCATCGAGGAAGACTTCCTATGCTTTGAACCTTTGGCGCTTGAGATTGTGGCGGGCGGTGTTCCCGCAGAGGATACGGTCCACATTTTGGATCTCAGTCTTGAACGAGAGCCCGAGAACGCCCACCAGGAGACGCTCCGGAGGTTTCAGCCGGATCTGGTGGGCTACACGGGGTACAGTACGCACGCTCACATTGTCCGGCGGCTTGCGCATTTAGCCCGCTCTGCGAGACCTGGTGTTCTGACCGTTGTGGGTGGTGTGCATGCCACCATGGTCCCCCACGATTATGCAACGGAGGCGATCGATTTCATCGTGCGAGGTGAGGGGGGAACGGCCATGAGGTATCTTGTGCGCAGTTTGAAGAAGGGAACCGATCCGGGTGAACATCCCGCTATTCTTCTGCCCCGGAGGCCGGACTTTCTACGGCGTGCGGAGGCGCCTCCCCCTCCGTTTCCGAACTTTGCGGAAGTTCCCAGGCCGAGGCGTCAGCTTGTAGACCGGACCCGCTATTTCTGTATCTGGACGGCGGCAGAGAATGGTCGGCTAAAAACGATGTTCCCTGGCGTGGCGGTGGTTCGTACATCGGTCGGATGTGCATTCAAATGTTCCTTCTGCACGGTGCCCTATATGACGGGGAATCGCTACGTGGAGCGTACGCCGGAGGATGTGGTTGAGGAGTTGGAGGCTCTCCAAGAGACCCATGTTTATTTCGTTGATGATGAGATGTTTTTGAACGAACGACGCGCGCGCCGCATCGCCGAACTGTTACGCGAGCGCGGCATTCGCAAGCGATACATTAGTTGGGCTCGGAGTGACACGATCGTGCGACACCCCGAGGTTTTTCGCCTTTGGAGGGAGGTTGGACTGGATATCGTTTACGTCGGACTCGAAGCCATGAGCCAGGACCGACTGGTGTCCTACCAGAAGCATACGAGCGTTGAAATCAACCGTCAGGCTGTGGCGTTACTCAGACAATGGGGCATCACGCTGCATGCCAGCCTCTTGGTGGACCCTGATTTCACTGTGGAACAATTCCGGGAATTGGAGGGTGAAATCCGCTGGTTGGCACCGGCGGAAATCACTTTTACCGTGATGTCGCCAGCGCCCGGGACTCCCCTATGGCATCAAAACCGAAGGGCATTCATTTGTGATCCGTATCGGTTTTATGATTGCATGCACACGCTGTTACCTACGCGGCTTCCGCTACGGAAGTTCTACGCCCATTTTAGCCGGCTGTACAGCCTAGCGCTTCGGCGTAATCCTCTTCGGGTGCACCGTGTCAAAATTCCGATTCGCGAGCTAATCCGTGCCATTGTGGGGGGAACGCGATGGATTCTTGCGATTCGCGCCATCCACAACGATTACCGCCACCATGAATATCGTTGAGTGCATCCGGCAAGAGACAGGCCCACTGGCACATAAGCTGGCGCTGGTCAGCCCACACCGTGCCGTGACGTATGAGACGCTGTTCCACATTACCGGATCGTTGGCGGCGACGTTGCGGGCTCGGGGAATCCGTCCTACAGAACGTGTTGCCGTGCTGGCTGGCGACAGCATTGACTATGTGGCGCTTCAATTGGCGATTCTGTCCATTTCGGCGGTGGCCGTTCCCCTGGCACCGTCTCTTCCGAGGGAAGAGGTGGAGACGGCGCTTGCGACTCTGGGTGTACGCTATCTCATTACAGAGAAAACCGCTATAGCCTCAGCGAATGGGGAACCGTTATCGCGGGACGTTTTAACGGACAGCCAGTATACCTATGCCGTCCTGGGTACTCGCCCGGCGGATCCTCCAGGGTATGACCGCCTGAATCCGGCTTTTATTCGCTTCTCATCCGGCACGACCGGAATCAACAAAGGCGTGCTTCTCTCGCACGAGACGATTGATGCGCGTACCCGGGCGGCGAATCGTGCCCTCCGTATGTCACCAGACGATGTCGTCCTTTGGTTGTTGCCCATGAGTTATCACTTTGTCGTCTCGGTGTTGCTCTTCCTCAGGCGGGGCGCGACGTTGCTTCTTTGTGAGCGAGACTTTCCGGAAACGGCCCTCGAACTGGCTGTCCGCCATCGCGTTACCTTTACCTACGGGGCCCCTTTTCACTACCAAGCCCTGGCCTGCCACCCCCTGTTCCCATCCCACGCGTTCTCCGCCGTGCGGATGGCCATTTGCACATCCATGCGGCTTCCACGGCATACGGCGAACGCGTTTCTGGCGAAGTTTGGTTTTCCGCTGTCCGGTGCTTACGGCCTCATCGAAGTCGGTCTTCCGTTTGTTAATTGTTCTCGGGATGTCCAACATCTTTGTTCCGTAGGCCAGATTCTACCGGATTACCAGGTGCGCCTGCCGGATACGGATGCGGATGGAGTCGGGCGCATCCAGGTGCGCGGACCGGGTTTGCTGGATGCCTATTTTTCACCCTGGCAGCCCCGGGAACAGATTCTGCAGGAAGGGTGGTTTGACACAGGTGACCTCGGGAGACTGACGCCGGACGGATTTCTCGAGATCGTGGGAAGAACAAAGGACGTGATCAACTTCCTCGGAATGAAGATTTTTCCTGAGGAGGTGGAAGACGTCCTCTGTCGGCACCCTGCGGTGGAGGAGTGCGTGGTCTGCGGGGACCCTCATCCCGATTACGGGCAACTGCCGGTTGCAAAGCTTGTGCTGAACCCACGTGCCGGTGGCAACCCCGATCTGAATGAACTGCGGCGGTTCTGTTACCAGCATTTGGCGGCCTACAAGGTTCCGAAACATTTTGTGTTCGTGGACCACATCAGCAAAACGGCAAGCGGCAAATTACGGCGTACTTGACGCCCTGATTCCGATCGCCTAGGGTAGCGTCCGTCCAGCTAGCGGCTGTGATAGCCCTTCGAGCAGAGGGAGACAGCGGCTTTTGCTTGAGCCGAACGGGTATCGCCCCCTATGCCTGGCACGCTCAGCGTCGTCGCCGGTCATCTGAAGGACTCCTACGACTTGGCGCCGTGCCTCACCATCGGACGCGGCAAAGATAATCTTGTCGTGCTTGCGGATCCGAAGGCTTCACGCCACTATGCGATGATACGCTACCTGGGGGATGGGCGCTATTATCTGATGGACACCGGCAGTGCCAATGGTACGTTGCTTAACGATAGACTGGTCCTCACCCCCAGCCCTCTCCACGACGGGGACGAAGTCCGTATCGGGAGTCACCGGCTGCGGGTTCATCTGACAGCCGAGGAGGCGTCGGCGTCGGCGAGGGACGAAGCCGAAGGAGAGGATGTCACGGTCGTCACCATGGGGGTGCCTGAGTGACATTACGATCCTCGTTGCGGACGTGCGAAACTATACGCTTTTTTCGGAACAGCTTCCCATTTTCCGTCTGTCAGCCGTGATGTCTCGTTTGTTTCGAAGCGCGACAGAGGTGGTAGAGGCATCGGGAGGCACCGTTGATAAGTTCATCGGCGACGCCGTGATGGCTCGTTGGATTGTGGAAGAAGCCGCGTCAGTTGGCGACACCGTGTTGGCCGCATTGTGGTGTTCTGTTGACCTGAACCGATGCATCCAGGAGATCAATCGGGCTTTTCCGAACCTTCCTTTCCCTTTGACGATCGGCGTGGGAATCAATTCCGGCCAGGCCGCTTTAGGGAACGTAGACCTCCATAACCGGCGCAACTTTACCGCGTTGGGCGATTCGGTGAATTTCGCTTTCCGATTGGAGGCGCTGACCCAAAAGCTCGGCCGAAGTGTTGTTATCGGATCCGACGCGTATCACCATCTACCGGAGAAAATTTGGAAACGCCGCACGCAATCGGTTACGGTCAAAGGAAAGGATGCGCCGATTGCTGTTTGCGTAGCGAATTTTGACGAGCTCAACGAGTTTCTTCCTCCGCGCACCCCATCACCATGGGGGTCTTCTTCCGCCCACGCTTTCGATGCCGGAAGATCGGCCAGCGTCACGCGAAGACTAGGGGCCTGAGCCCGAAGAGAGAACCGAGAGATGTTGGCTTGTGCCGATGTCCACTATCTGTCGGAAATCCAAAGCGTCGCGGCTTGTTTAGTGTTTACGGCCTGGGAAGAGGCCGTGGCGATCAACGCATACCAGGCCACGCTGTCGAAGACCGCGCCGTATCAGCCGGGCGCATTCTATCGGCGAGAACTTCCTCCCCTTTTACTGGTTCTCAATAAGGTTGCAGAGGCGCTGGATGTCCTGGTAGTCGACGGCTATGTTTGGTTGGACGGAAACCATCGCCCCGGGCTGGGCGCATATCTTTTCCATGCGTTGGGAGGCCAGGTCAAAATCATTGGGGTGGCCAAGACCCGTTGGAAAGACGATACCTCATCGGTCGCCGTCTTGCGAGGACAAAGTCGTCGCCCTCTCTACGTCACCTCTGCGGGGTTACCGTTGACAACGGCATCCGACGCCATTCGTCGCATGCATGGCCCGTTTCGCATTCCAACCCTGTTGAAACAGGTGGATGTGCTGTGTCGACAGACAGTGCAAAAGGTCAGATTCTTGTAAGGTGATTTGATATCCACCGGCCATCGCCTATCAGAATTTTGCCTGTCGTGTCCTTGAGCCGAAGACGCAGGAGGGTACAACATGTGGCAACGCCGCGTGTTCCAGCAGGTCGAACTGTTTTCGCTTGGAAATGATGTCACGTCCCGTATGCCATACCATTTTCCCATGGCTTCGCGAGGTTGCCACCCCCTCGGCGCCATCTCCTTGCATGGGCGTGAGCCGGCGGCGCATGAGGCGGCGACACCTTAGGTCGAGGAAGCGGTCAGCCCAGAAGGCCGATTGATACTGCCCGAAGAGCGGAAACGGCTCCTTGAGCAGGCCGCTCCTGGTCGTACGCCGATTCACATGCAACAGGTCACCCTCGTGCCTTGGTCAGCAGGGAGCACTGTACCTTGGCACGCAACCGGTTGGCTTCGGTAGCCCGATCCCCTCTTGACGTAAGCCAGCCACAGATAGTCGGAGCACACGACACGGATACGTCCGGCCAAACCCACTGCTTCCTGCTCCATCTCCACGAAAAATGCCTTCACGCTTAACGCCCGCCGATCCTTCCCGATCCCCCAGCAAGGGCTCATGCTGCGTGTCAATCGGATAGACAGTCGTGATATAGTCGTGTCCCGTGCGCCACGCCCATTCGCTGATGTCTTGCCTTCTCCCCTCGCTCAGATGGCGATGTTCCAGGCCATAGCCGACCTCGTACCGGACTGAACGGAACATCGTCTGCCCACAGGTCTGAAACCACCGGCTGACCTCCGGCCATGAAATCACCTTCGCCCAACGGGCCAGGAGGCACTACCCATCTTCAGGTGGCGTGCTTTTTTCTGACGGTTTGCCCAGGGTTCTAACCTCCACGATCCCCATGGGATGGGCGTCGTCCTCGGCGACTGACGACGGAAGGGACACGGTTCTCCGTGAGGGGAAACAGACGGTGGGGACGCCGTCCCTCGTAGGACGAGGATCGCTGTGCTGTACGCAAGGCCCCTCGCATGCCTATCCTGGCCACCTTACGTTCTCTGGCGCGGTTCCTGGGCGAAAAGGGATACACCGGCCGCGGAACGCTCATCTGCGCCCCCCCCCCGGTCTTCCATCGCTTTTGGCAGCACCTCTACACTTTGGCCATCGGCTGGCTGATGACGTACCCAGACTTACGCTTACCCTCTGCACTCTGGACAACGGCCTCTGGGGTCTGTGTCCAAGGATTCTGTTTTTTCCGCTCCGCAGATATTGTTTTTGGTTTCTCGCTCCGCAGCAACCTCCCTTCGCCCTCTCCCTGATGATCCAACAAACGATCTTCACCATTCTTGACGCCGCCTGGCCCCCCTTACCCCTATCTCGTCATTCCCCTTGAGTTTGGCTGGTCTGAGTGGCAAAATCGGGTTGGGATGAAGGAAAAAGTCCTGTTTTTCCTTGTTGTGTTTGTTATTCTGGGAGTCCTGGCGGTGATTGCCTGGTTCACGCCGCTTCTGTTCGATTTGGGTATTCCGGAACCGCCACTCACACGCCCTGCTTTTCTTTCTTTTTCCACGTCGGGGGGGGCATCGTTGGCCACATGGACCAACGTGGTAGAGATGACCGTTGCGCCGTCCGTGGGACGACCATCCATGACGCGGCCACCGGCACCGCCTTTGCCCGCTGGCGCGTTGTCCTCCGGGCGAACCCCTGCGAAGGAATGGCCCGTTCTGCCCCAACAGCCTGGAATCGGTCAGGTCGTGCTGATCCATGGAACCGTGACGGCGACTGATACGTCGCTCCGTCGGCGCGCTCTCGCGCCCGACGGCCGCGTCTTTGCCCACGAGGCCATTGAAACCGCCCCGGGTTCCCGCCTTCGCCTCCGCCTGGACGACGGTTCGGAACTTCACATCTCCGAGAATAGTCACCTGGTACTCGACGAGTACTTGCTGGATCGTTCCAATGCGGCACGGACTCATTTCCTCATGCGCCTCGTGAAGGGGTTCTGCCGTTTGATCCCCGGAGCCATTGCGGAGCTTAATCCGAATCGTTTTCAGGTCCATACCCGCCTAAGCACGATTGGCATCCGGGGGTGTGAGGTCGCCGTGCGGTGCCGACCCGATGTGGAGGAAATTGCCGTACTGGCCTTGGCACTCCAGCGGAGCGTTTGCGTTGAGGTCGCCTCCGACGGGAGCCCGGTACGAAATATTTTGACCGCCAAACCGATCCCCATAGAAGCCGCCCGCCGGGTCACGCTCGACGTAACGGAACCCCACACCGTGGTTCTGTTGATGCCGGGCCGTGCCCCGGCCCTTGCTTCCCTCGCCGGGGAGAAACTCCGCGATCTGATTCGGGAGTTTGCGCCGTTTCCGGAGGCCCGATACGAGGTTATCCAGAGACCCGATGCGGCGGTTGTCACAGTCCTGCCGGATTCCACCGCGCCGGCTCTTCCGCGTTCGATGCCATGAAAAGGACATCCGCGCGTTTCCTGCTGAGCGCTACGTTGTTTTTCCACGTTAAGTTGGCCTCGGCAGAGGAGACGCCCCATGTCCTCCGTGTCCGCTGGGTTGGCGCCCATCCCGCGGCGAGTTCTCTTCCGCTAGCCGAAAGCCGTGCCCCCAGTCTGTATTTCCCGCCTGAATGGACCCGTCACGCCCGGCCTGACCAGCGTGCCCACCTTATCGCCGCCTACCGCGAAGTTTACCCGGGAGTGGACGTGGTGACTTACGGCGATTCGTACGCACTGGAATATGTTTTGGTTCTTAACCCAGGCTTTGACCCCTCGCTCATCCGTCTGGCCGTGGAACTCCCACGCATTCCGACTCTGGACCGATTCGGCGTGCTGCGCTATGCGCTGGCTGCCGGGGAAGTCCTTCAGCATCGTCCCGTGGTTATTATCCGGACGGATGGTCAACCGAAACAGCAACCCGCGGATTACATTATCCGCCCCGATGGCACTATCGGACTGCACCTACCGGTAGGCCCTTTGAATCGGAGGATTAACCCCAATGGAACGCTTTGGAATCGGGTGTCGGCGGGAGGACAACCGGGGGGGCCCGCTTATACGCTGTTTGTCTCACGCTTTGAAGTGTCCAACGAACAGTTTGCGCGGTTTCTGAACGATGCCGAAGCATCTCCCCACGCACTCCGGGGCGCCAACCTTTTTTTTGATCCGACCGGAGACGTATGGATCAACCCAGAACGGAAACGGCATCGCGACGAGCTCTTTTCCATCGCGGCCAGCCGCCTTGTCTATAATCCTCTGCAGCCCCCCGGACAGCGCTATCGCTGCGCGCAGGCAGCCGATGGATCCGATTACCTCCGCCACAGCCCGGTGACTGGCGTTTCCTGGTTTGGCGCCGTCAAGTACTGCAACTGGTTGACCCTTGAGGCCGAGCGCGGTTTTGCCGAGCGCTGCTACAGGGAAGGCACTAACGTCTGGGACTGGGCACCGGTGACTGCGACTAATTGGTCGGCAGGGGTCTTCGGAGACCTCGAACGCGAACGGTGGCTCGCGTGGAAGGGTTTTCGCTTACCCATGGTCAACGCACAGTCCGAGCCTCTTGCACCGAATGCCTTCAACGAGTGGTACAAGTGCGCGGCCTGGGGAGGACCCACCAACCGGTTGTACGGCTTCGGCCGGGACACTTGCGACCCTCTCGATGCCAACTTTTCCTTCCCGGATCGCCCGGCCACTGGTGAGTTGCCCGTGGGTTTTTACACCGGCGAAACGCGAATCGAAAACCGGCACACACGTCCCAATGCAAACTTCTACGGTATCCATGATCTCAGCGGCAATGCCGAAGAATGGGCCAACGATTTCCGTATCCCGGGCGATCCGTACCACCGCATTGCTAGCGGGGGATCCTGGCAATCTGCACCGGTGCCGGTCCACGTTTTGGCAGCGCATCCCCCGCATACCAGCAACGTCGGCTGTGGCTTCCGAGTCGTGACAACATGCTGTCCGGCGCAGACCGTGTGGGTGCACATTCTATTCACCTTCCATCTTCCCATCCCATCGATGTCACCACCAGCGCCCCTTGCCGCGGTTCCCTCCACCGAGTCAACAGGTGTGGTCGAACGTGTCTCGGAGCCGGTTCTTCCGGTAGATCTGTCTGTCCCCTTAGCCGAAGGCGTGGTGTACAAGCCCTGGGCACCCGTTCCCCCGCCGGGGCAGGAAGTGCGTCCGCCCCCCAGCACACATCGCGCGCCAGAAATCCCACCTATTTCCCCTGGGACGACGACCACGACAACGACCACGACAACGACCACGACAACGACCACGACGACGACCACGACGACGACCACGACGACGACCACGACCACAACGATCTATGTGCCTCCTACCATTCCCGATCCTAGAGTGAGTCCCAGCGGGCTGTAGCCATGGAGTGGGCTCTAGCAGTTGCCATTCGAGTGGCGGCAGGCATGGCAGTATTGGGAACGCCATGGTTGATGGTGCGTTTGTTTCTTTCCTGCGCCTCGTTCACGGTGGCCCTTCCAGCCCTGGGTGTCATCTCCGTGTTCTGGAATGCGGTCGCCATCCTGTTACTTCACGGGCTTCGCATTCCCATTACGACCCTTAATCTTGCAGCCTGTCATCTTGCAGTGGGCCTCTTCCTGACCGCGTGGCTTACCGGTCAACGGGTTCGCCTATTCCCCTCACTTGAACCTGGGCTTGGCCCCGCCTTTCTGCTTTCGTTTTTCTGGTCTGTACTCGTCTTCCCCTACACTCATCTGGCTGGCGTCGACACGTACAAGTGGCAGCAATTGGCAACCCGCATCGCTGTCGAACAACGCATCCCGTGGATGATACATCCGCTATCGCTGTTCGGCTTCACACCGGAGTCGTACCCAGCGCTCCATCCCCTTTTCCTTGCTTCGATCCAAATTCTCTGGGATACCGGAGTGGACGGAGGGTTCTACCTTGTCTCCCTCATCACCGGCGTTACGGGGTTTCTGGCCATGCGGGCGCTGGCCGGCCGTATTTTTGCCGATCCTTCCCTGGCGACTTGGTGTGCCTTTTTTTACATGGCCTCGCCGGTTTTTGTGCGGTACAACCACTGGGCCACGGGACGGGGTCTCTTCCTGGCTTTTTTCCCTTTGACGCTTCACCGTATCGTGTCCGTACACACCCGGACTGGTTTCGGAGGTGCCCTCATGTTGTCCGCCGTGTTGCCTCTGGCCCATAAGACGGGGTGGGTGGTCCTTCCGGTTCTGATTCTCGTCCATGTTCTGGCGCGTTGGTTTCGCCTCAGGCACCCTGGAAGCCTGCTGACTTTGCTGGGCCTTTCCATAGTCGCCGGGATCCGCCTCACTCCCTCTGCCTTTCAGATGGCTACGGTGACGTCTCTCGCTGGCTGGTTTCGCACCTGTAGTGTCCGATTCGCATGGATGCTACCCTTTGCACTGCTCGGTACCGCGCTCTTTTCGCGCTACACCGAAAAAAAAGCCTGGCGGCTGTGTGTCTGGGGGCTGATCCTCAGCCTCCCGCTTGCCGGTGGCGAAATGTACGGCGCTCTAGTAGCCCTTCCCTGGATAACCGTCACCGCAACCGCCGGCTTTGCGGGCGCCGCACGCCTTTTACCTCGCAACCGTGTGATTCTCTCGATCGCGTTGCTCACCCTGACCCTTGTGCCGGCCGTCGGTATCATCGTTCACCGGTCACGCACAGCCACGCCCCGTCGCATCCGGGAAGCCGCCCGTTTTCTCGACACGCATGATCCCAAAGGCCCTCTTGTCGTTGTCGCTCCTGAAGGAACACGGGTGCGACAGCAATTTCAGGCCTACCTGCGCGGTGCGCGGCCCACAAGGTCGTTCGCCGTCCGCCCGCTGAAGCTGCGGATGCGGCCTCTGCCACCCATCCGTCTCCCGCTGCATGCCAGCATCAAAGAATGGATCGCCTATCTGCGGCGGCCGTTTGAATGGAAGGGGCTGGAGGATGTCCTGGCCGCCGAGGTCCCCCGGATCTATTTTGTCGCTGTGGACGGCATCGGGCCCAACCCACCCGAACCCGTTCCTCTCTACGACAGAGAAGGGATCGCTATCTACGGGCCTCGCGCGCCGTTCACCGCGGAAGGAACACCCGCCCGATGCATCTCGTACCCGTCATCACGTTGATCGCGGCGCTTCTTTTCCTGGCCGGAGCCGGTGCCGGAATCTGGGTCCGCCCGCTTCTTTTCACCGGCATCGTCCTAGCCGGGATCGCCACAGCGGCCACGGGTGTGTCGCGAAAAATGTGGTCGCCTCGTCTCCGGTTCCGGCCTCTGGAACGCGCCTATGCCGCGCTTCTGGCCTTTGTGCTTCTCGTCATCATCCCGTGGCCTTTGGCGTGGGGCCTTCCGGGTTTTGCCCAGCGGCACGAACAGAACGAACGCGTGGTGCAGGCCCTGCAAACAGCCGCCTCCCTCGGAATTCCCGTGCGCGCCGTGTCGTTCGGGCCGAATGGTCCGGCCTCCGCGTTCTCGTTGACCCGGAACCGCGCGGGGTCTTGCCGGGCGGTCATCCTCGTAGTCGCCGCATGGTCTGCCGCTATGCTGGCCAGCTGTATCCCCGCGTCGCGCCACGTGATCCTGCTGCGCTTTTTCAGCCTTCTGGGTGCAGGGATGGCCGCCGCCGGTATTGTCTCCATCCTATGGGTCTCTCAGGGCGCCACGCTTTGGTGGGTCTTCCCGGTGCCCCCCGTCCTGCCGGGGCCGTGCGCCGGTTTTATCAACCCCAATCATTTCGCCGGTTATCTTGCGCTCCTCGCCCCCGGAACTTTAGGATTGCTGCTCGATGATCTTGCCGGACATCGCCGCTTGGCTGCGCTGCTTTCGCTTCTGAGCCTTGTTCTCATGCTCAGTGGCGTGGCGTTGACCGCATCACTCGGCGCCGGAATTGCCGCCGTCGCCGGTCTGCTGGCCACCCTGGCCACGGTGGGCCTCTGCGGCCGCCCGGGTGGGCTGCGGCATGCGGCGGCAGGGACCCTGACTCTCCTGGGATCCGTGCTGAGTGTTCTTCTCCTTCTGCACACCCCTCTGGCCCGGGAGCGTCTGGTCCACCACAGGCGGACCCATCGGGATACCGAAAGCCTACGGGCACGGGCTCTGACGCGGCAAAGCGCCTGGGCCATCTGGCGCACGTACCCGTGGATTGGCGCGGGGCCGGAAGCGTTTCGGACCACCCATCCCCAACATCGTCTTTCGTCGGAAAGCGCTCACATGACCCACGCCGAGAACGAGTACCTGCAGCTGCTTGCCGAAACCGGACTCATCGGCGTCGCGCTAACGATCTGGCTCGTCACCGCCTGGGGGTGGGAACTACGACGGCGATGCCGAACCGAACGACTTGGGGGCGCCTTTCTAAGTCCGGCAGTTGGCACCTTGACCGTCGCCGCTGTTCACGCGGCGGGCGACTTCGCCCTGCACATCCCGCTCTATGCGCTCACCGTTGCGATCTGGCTGGGGCTGCTTCTTACCGAGCCGTCCGATGCAACAGCAGGCCACCCAACCCGGACTTTGCGTTCCCCGATGCTCCATGTGGCAGGGTTGACGGTGCTGGCCGCCTTGGCCCCCGCCGCTACATCCCTTCAGCAACGCGATTCGCCCGATCACCTGATGCGGGCCGATGCCGAGGAAGTGAGTTTCGCACTCGTCTGGGCGCCAACCTCGTGGCACGCCTGGTATTACCTTGGCCGTCACGCCTGCCTGCTCAATACGCGGCCGGCGTGCGAGTTCGGCGAACGGTGCCTCACGGTGGCCGCGGCCTGCGACCCACACAATTATCGGCTCTGGAAGGAACTTGGCATGCTGCGGTTAAAGCTCGGGGATCGAGAGAGCGCGCGGCAGGCATTCGAACGGGTGCGCGCCCTGCGCGACTGGGTCAAACTGCCCTCCCTTCCGGAATCCGCCCCATGAACCAACTTCTTCTTGGCATGTCCATCCCCTTTGCGGTGGGAGCTATTCTGTATGTGCGGGGCGGATGCCGCGCGACGCTGCGCCTCTTGCTGGTTACCCCGCTGGCTATGCTTTCGGGTGCTATTGTGGCGGTCGCTCCCGATCTGCCGCGCCTGACGGGACGCCTCGACCTCTATCACCGGCTGGCACGCGATACGCGGACGGACGTTTTCCTCTGGCACCGCTCGATTGACTTGATGGAAGGCGAATGCCTAGCCTATACTATCGGTATTGTGCTACTACTGGCTGCTTTGCTGGCCGCTGCCTGGCGCGAATTGCGGCGGGAGGAGGAGGTCTAGCCATGGCCCACTCGGCGGTCCATTTCTCGATCGGCGCGTTCACCGGCTTTCTTTTGGCGCTTCCTTCCTTGTCGCGCGCATGGCGGCGTGGCCTTCCCCTGTCTCCGTCGTTACGGCGTGGCCTCCTCCTATCGGCCGGATGTGCGTGTTGGGCGGTGGCGCCGGCTCTGCTCCGCCGAGCCGGATTGCCTCCGGCGCTTTGGAACGGCCCTCTGGCCAATCTTTTCTTTTTCCATTCCACCATCACGCGAATTTGCCGAGGCGGTGTGATCTGGGGCGTCGGCGCTCTCTTCGCGGTGTTCACCCTTCAATACGGTTTTCTTCTGAGCGCGTTGGCGCGCGCCAGACGGCTTGCCGCACAACGTCGCGCGCGGCCTGCGGACGGTCCGTCCGGCCGCCGCCTTCCGCGCGCCGAGTGAGGAGGCTCATGCCCCTGCGAGCGCTCACCGTAATTCTTCTTGCGACCGGTATAGCCGCCTGGTTTGGAGCAGGAACCGAATACTACGTTGAGATCACCGGGACAGACCACGAAAGCGTCTCCGGCCTCTCGCCAACGAACGCCTGGCGGACCATCGGCTATGCCCTGCTCCGTACGGGTCCCGGCGACGTCATCCACGTGGGATCGGGCCTTTTCGCCGAGTGGATCGTAATCTCCAATGCCGTGACCCTCACCGGCGCGGACACCTGGATTGGCGCGGCGGATCCGTTCGCGCGGCACGTCAGCCGCACGATCGTGCGGCCGCCCACAACTCTCTACAGCGAAAGCCCGTTTGTCCACATCCTCACCAACGGCGTGCGGCTGCTGAACCTCACGCTGGACGGCGATTCCGACCAGAATGGCACGCCGGATGCCAAGGCCGGCGTCTACTCGCTGTATCGTCCCGTCACAGTCAGCAACTGCCTTTTGGCGAACCTGAACGGCTACGGAATCTATGCGGTGGGCAGCTATCCGCCGCCGGAGCCGACCGATCCGGACAGCCTGCGGTGCTATTTTGGGTACAACACGATGACCAACCTCCACCGTCCGACGAACGGAACCCCGCTCGGCATCTACGCTTTTTATGCTCCTAGCACCATTGAGCACAACGCCTTCTCCGATATCGAAGGCACCAACGCCGCCACCGCCGTCTATGTCGCCCGCTGCTATTATACCGGCAGCATGTCTGAGCCCCTGCGCATAACCGGTAACGTTTTCCGGCGTTGCACCCAGGCTGTCTGGGCCAATTACTTCGGAACCAGCAACGAGCCGCTTATCGTGGCGAACAACCGGATCGAGGACGGCGTCATCGGCATTCGCATCACGGCCGCCTTGGGCCGCGCCTTTGTGACCCATAACACCATCGCCGTCGGCGGCATGACCCCATCCGGCCTTACCGCGGCGCGCGGCATCTGGATTCAGGCGGACCAGTCTCCCTGGAACCCGAATTCGGCAACCGATCACCTGCTTGCCGGAAATAGGATCCAAAACATCGCGCCTCTCGGCGAGAGCGCAGGCATTCTCCTGGAATATGACTATGTCGCCCCGGGATGGACCCATCGAAATAACGGTGTCCGAGCCACCGTGCTGAGCAACGTCATCGAGCGGTTTGCCTACGGGTTGGACCTGGAATCCGGGACCTCGGGCGTGTCGGAGCCGACCTCCCGGCTCGTGGACGTCATCATTCGGCTCAACGATATCAGCGAGTCTTCTTCGGCCGCGCTGCGCACCACGGGAATCACCTGGGAACTCGACGCCTGTACCAACTGGTTTGGTATCTATGGGGATCCGTCCAATGTGATCAGCGCGGCGGGCCCCGTGGACTACACCGGTTGGACTCTGGGCCGGCTCCATCGTGACACGGACGGTGACAGCCTGTTCGACTGGCTCGACGCGGAGGACGATGGCGATAGCCTCGCCGACCTCGCGGAAGTCGCGATCGGCACAGCGCCCGATCGTCACGACACGGACGGCGACCGCATGAACGACTGGGCAGAGTGGGTGGTGGCCGGCACGTCACCAACCAATCCCCAGTCCGTGCTGGCCATACGGGAGGTCCTGGCGACCCCCGGCGACTCATTTGCCCTGGTCTGGCCGAGCGTCATGGACCGGTACTACGCGGTTTTTCGTGCGACCAACCTCATGCCTACGGTCTGGACCATGCTCACCAACCGTCTTCCGGCAACGCCACCGCAAAATACCTACACGGACCACACGGCTGGACTTCCTCGGCTCTTCTACCGCGTTGGGGTTACGAACAACTGACCCGTCTTGCAGCATGTTCCTGATGGGCACTGCGAAAAGGCATCAGAACAGATTGATTCTGTCCAACGAGCAAAAAAAGCCTTTACCAGGCTTAGGATCTGGCGAAACAATATGCTCGAAGGGTTCTTTCTGATAGCCGCTGCCAAGCCTCGCGATCGGTTACGCATGACCGATCGGTCTTCCTATTCCAAACCTTTTCTGCGCTGTTGGCTTCCCTGTCACAGTATTCGCCGACAGGAGCGTCGTTTCAACGGGCGGTTTTACTGTAGAGCCTCCCGGCATCAAGCCGCTGCCCCGACGGTGGTCACGGACCCGATACGGCGCTCCGGTTCGCGAGCGTATCATCGGGGACTGCGCGAAGATCTCCACCGCGGTATTGCCAACCCAGCGGGGGAAAGGTATTGTGCACCGTTCTCTCCTCGCCGAGAATCACGGGAGCGTCGAGCGTGTATCTGAAGTCGCTAGAATTGATGGGGTTCAAGAGTTTTGCCGACAAGACCCGCCTGGAATTTCCTCCGGGCATGACGGCGATTGTCGGTCCCAACGGATGTGGCAAGAGCAACATCGCTGATGCGGTTCGCTGGGTGCTTGGCGAACAGAGTGCAAAGGCCCTGCGCGGCAGTCGCATGGAAGACTGCATTTTCAACGGCACAGAGGAACGCAAGCCCCTCGGCATGGCCGAAGTCAGCCTCACGCTGAGCGACTGCGAGGGCGTGCTGGGAACGGAATTCCACGAGGTGACCGTGACCCGCCGGGTGTTCCGCTCCGGAGAAGGGCAGTACTTTCTGAATCGAACGCCCTGTCGCCTCAAGGATATCCAGCGCTTGTTCATGGACACCGGCATCGGAACCAGTTCGTATTCGCTCATGGAGCAGGGAAAAATTGATTTGATTCTCAGCTCACGACCCGAAGACCGACGGGAAGTGTTTGAAGAAGCCAGCGGTATCACCCGCTACAAGGCCGACAAGAAGGAGGCGCTCCAAAAATTGGAGCACACGGAAGCCAATCTCCTTCGCTTGGCTGACGTCATCAGCGAAGTCAAACGGCAGATCGGATCCCTCCAGCGTCAGGCGGCCAAGGCTCGGCGCTACAAGGAATATCGCGAGGAACTCCGTCGCCTGGACATTTTCCTAACCCGCAAACGGTTGGCCGCATTGGACGAAGAACTCCGCCGTGTGAGCGAAAGCAAACTTGCAGCGGAGACCGAAACAAAAAATCAGGAGCGACGCGTTGCAGCCCTGGAAGAGCAGGTTGCGGCCGCCCGTGAACTCCTCCTTCAGTTGGAGCGGGACATGGCGAGCGTCGGGGAGGCCATGGCCCGCGCGAAGGGCGCTAAAACCAATGCCCAGGACCTCATCCGAATCAATGCAGCCCGGATTGAGGAATACCGAAAGTTTGCGGAGCGGGATAGCAAGGAGATTGAGGAAGGCCGCAAACAACAGGAGCAGTGCCAGACGCAGCGCGCGGAACTGGCCAGGCGGATGGAAGGAGCGCGGGCCGATCAGGCTGCCGCGGACCAAGCCTTTCGGTTGGCGGAGGGAGAAGCCGCTCAGCATCGCCGGAATCTCGAGGCCACACGGATTAATCTTCGACGTCTCCGCGAGGAGCTCTTGGACCGCGAGGGAATCCTCGCGCGACTGCAGAATCAGATTGCCGAATGGGACTCTCACGAGAGAACCCGCGCTTTTCAACGAGAACGCCTCGCCGCGGAACGTGCCCAGTTCACGCGGGCGGTGGCGGCCTTTGACAAGCGGCTGGCGGAAATGGAGACGCGTCTGGATGCCCAGCGCCGTATCCTCGCCGAACGCGAGGCGGATCGGATCGCACGCGAGGAGGCCGCCCAGTCTGCTCGAGAGCGGGTGGAACAGGCCCGGCGGCGCCTGGCGGAACTTCAGGCCCGCTGTGAAGCATTGGAAACGGAACGACGTGTACTCCGCGAGACGTTGGACGCCACGCGATCTCCGGCGCTGCGCCGGTTGATGGAGCGGAAGGAATCCGAAGCCTCCGCTCATAGAGCCATCCTGGGCGAGTTGCTCTCTCTGTTGGATGTGCCGTCCCCCCTCCGCCCCGCCGTCCACGCCGTGCTGCATGCCTGGCAGCAAGCCGTCGTCGTGTCCGACGCGGCGATCGCACGGAGTCTTTTGAAGGAACTCGGATCACACCCTTCCGGTGTCGGTCCTGCATGTCTCATTGCTGTTCCACCGGCCCATCCAACGTCGTCGTACAATGCCTCTGGTCCTGGCCTGCGTCTTCTCGATTCTCTTTCCGTGCGGCCGGAACTTCGTCCGTTGGCGGAACATCTCCTCGGGCCTGTCCGTCTGGTCGAGTCGCTAGAGGACGTTCCGACACCCGTGCCCTCTCATCTTGCCTATGTCACACGGAACGGTCTGCTGATTCGAGGCGAATGCTTTTTCGAGATCGGACCCTCATCTGCCGATGGAGAGGATCCTTTGCATCGTACGGAGCGCCTCGCCAAGATTGAAGCCGAAATCGCCGGGCAGCGACAAGAGATGCAAGAGCAGCAAGCGGCTGTGGAGGCGTTGAGTACAGAAGCCGCCACATGGGCCGCTGAGCGCGACGACGCCTCCCGCCATTGGATCATGGAGCGCGATTCTCTGGTTCGCCTGGAGGGGGAGAGAGAGGTCATTGCCCGGGAGGCGGTGGAGGTGAAGCAGCGGCTGGAAACGGTCACGTGGGAACTAGAGAGCGTGGATGCGCAAATTCAGACCGGCCCTTCGGAACGGGAACAACGGGTCTCGCAGCGTGACGCCTTGATCGCCGAGCGAGACCGTCTGAAGCAGCACGTCGCAGACAACGAGCGCATCGTTCAAGCGCTGGAGGAGCATGACCATAAACTCCAAACGGTCCTCACCGAAAAGCGTATGCACCTCGCCCACGCCAACCACCTGTTGGAACAGTTAGAACGGGAGTATGACCACGTACGCCGCCGCTTAGCGGAGTGGGAAACAACGATTCAGACCCGGCAAAACAGCATCGCTTCCTACCAAACCGGCATGGCCGAGGCCCAATCGGCCATCCGGTCGGCCGAAAAGGAGTTGGCCCTTGTTGAACAAGAGGTCCACGAGCAGGAGAAACGCCACCGGCGTCTCCGCGAACAGAGCCAAAAACAGGCCGAGACGGTCAAGGAACTGGAAGCGACCCTTGCGGAGGCGCGGGGCGAGTGGGAGACCGCGCACAAGACCTGTGCGGATTTCCAGTTAGAACTCACCCGACTTGACATGCAGCGACAGAGCCACATCGATCGGTTGAGCGCCGACTATGCCGATTCTCCCGAGAAGCTTCTTGCGGAACCGCCTCCGGAGTTTCCGGATGGCGAGCCGACGCTCGAAACGTTGGAAACAGCCCTGGCAGAGCTCCGCACAAAAATCGAAGCCATGGGAGCCATCAATCTGGTGGCTATTGAGGAACTCCAGCAGTTGGAGGAGCGTCATGCGTTTCTCGCCGGTCAGGAGCAGGATCTGGTTAAGGCCAAACAGCAATTGCTGAACCTCATCCGGCAGATCAATCGCACGACCACCGAGATGTTTCGGACGACCTTTGACCGCATCAATCAGAACTTCCAGACTATGTTTGAACGACTCTTTGGGGGGGGAACCGCTCGTCTGGTGCTGGTCAACGAAGAAGACGTGCTGGAGTGCGGTATCGAAATCATCGTCCGCCCGCCGGGGAAACGTTTGCAGAACGTCTCCCTACTCTCGGGGGGGGAACGGACGCTGACGGCAGTGGCCCTCCTCTTTGCGATCTACATGACAAAACCGAGCCCTTTCTGCGTGCTGGATGAGCTGGACGCCGCCCTTGACGACACGAATATCATCCGTTTCGTCCAAACGCTACAAGATTTTCTCAAAACCTCACAGTTCATTGTGATCACCCATAACCGACAGACGATTGCGGCAGCCAATACCCTGTACGGCGTTACCATGCCGGAGAAAGGCGTTTCGGCAATCATGTCCATGAAATTCAAGGACATCGAGGCCGATCCTGCCCGTATGCAGGTCACGGGCTCGGCGTCCCCACAGTCTATTGCGGCAAGCGCTCCCGCGTCAGTCCCGCAGGCCGTTTCTACGGAGGGAACAGCGGCAGCCCGTGCGTCCTCCGCCCCACCGTCCGCATGAAGGCCTGCCCTCCTCCCCAGAGTCTTCTCGCAACGGCTGTTGCAGCGGCCCAAAAGGCCGGTTCCTACGCGTTTCGAAATTTTGTGCGACGGTGCGAACTTGTAGCCCGGTATCCCCACGACGTGAAATTAGTCCTGGATCAGGAATGCCAACGAGTGGCGGAAAGGGTCATTCGTTCTCGCTACCCCGATCATCACATTCTGGCAGAGGAAGACACGGGAACGCGCGATTCTGGGCTATCGGAATTTCAATGGATCGTGGACCCGATTGACGGAACCGTAAACTTCCACCACGGCTTGTTGTACTGGACGACTTCTGTCGCCGTGCGTCGCCACGGGATCGTCATCGCCGGAGCCGTCTATGCCCCGGCTTTAGGAGAACTTTATGAGGCCTGCATCGGTTCTCCGGCCCGACTCAACGGGAAAGCGATCCGTGTCTCGGCTACGAAAAGACTGGCCGACGCTATGGTATTGACGGGGATGGATAAGAATCTCACCCCGGATTCCCCTCCTCTCACGCTGTTCCGCCGTGTGGCGTTGAAGGCGCAGAAAGCCCGCATCTTGGGTTCAGCCTCGTTGGATATCTGCCACGTGGCGCGTGGTGTCGCGGATGGTTATGTCGAAACCGGCATCTACCTTTGGGATATCGCTGCCGCCAGTCTCATCGTGCGTCAAGCAGGGGGTCGGGTGACGTTACGCGGATATGACCCTGTCACCCAAAGGCTTACGTTCCTCGCCTCCAATGGGCATCTCCACCGGGCGCTGCTCTCCCTTCTCCTGCAGACGTGACGGCATACCTCTGCGCCTCCCCCCCCCCATGCCGTTCCCACCCATCTCATGAGGCCGTTCCTTCCGGGGAGTCCGCATCCGGCGTCTTCTTTCCTCAGGGCGTGCGGCTGGAAATGTCGCCGTTTTCGCCTTCGCCGCCCGGTTCGCCATCCGCTCCGTAGCTGATGATTTCGAAAGGTTCGCCATCCGCGCCCGGCACAAGATAAACGTATTCTCGGCCCCACGGATCAGAGGGAACCTGGCCGCCTTCCAAGTATCCGCCTGCCTGATATTTAGCCGGGATAGGTTCAACGGTCGGACAAGCCACCAGGGCCTGTAGCCCTTGTTCCTGTGTCGGGTACATTCCGGTATCGAGACGATAGAGAGAGAGAGCCGTTTTCAATCGGGCAATGTCAGCCACCGCCTTGGCTTGTTTCGCCTCCCCCAGTCGTGGGATCACCCGCACCCCCACGAGGGTGGCGAGGATGACGATGATCGTGACGACCACCAAGATTTCCACCAGAGTGAATCCCTCGCGTTGTTTCATCCTGCGCTCCGTTTGGCTCCTGCTCAGCGTGCCCATCCAGTAACGCGATGTGGTCATGTGTCTGCGCCGAATACGTAGCGCGTTCATAGGCCATGATACTCCGGAAAAATTCGCGGGCAATCCTCCCTTCCGGCGATACGCTAGCCCGTGCGGTGCCGCGTCGTTTTCCTCCGCCGCCGTGGCCCTATTCAGAAAAAACCGCTGGGTCTGGTCTGTTGAGCGGCACAAACGGAACAAATTCGTCAGGAAACGCTTGCGGCGTTGTTCGTTGGCGACCGTTCGTCCTTTGGCGACGATTCCAGCCCAACCTTCTTATACAGAGCATCGAGTTTTGCCAAATAATAAAAAATATTTTCGTCCCTTTTTTTAGGGTTCCACTCGCTCACCAGGCGAGCGGCTTCGTGCACGGCCACTGTCTTTTTCGTTCCTGTCACATAGTAGGAAACCTGGTCGCCGGCACGGTAGGGCCTCCCCGATCGGAGCGCCAGTTCGTAGGCAGCGTTTCGGGCGCGTTGTCCACGCGCTTGGCGCGCGGCGTATGTGGCAGGCGCATCTTGCAGCGTTTCGGTCTTAGCCAGCCGCTCGATCGGCCAGCGACGCGCCTGGATATCGTCCTCATACTGTTGCTTGAGAGCGGGGATTTCGGCCTCACGTCCCTCCAATCGGAGTCGAATGAGCGATTCAAGAAAATCCCGTTGAAACGGCTCTAGACCCCGTGACTTCAACGCAGCGCCTTTGATCACGATTTCACCGGTACGCGTCAGCAGCGCGTAGTTTTTCATCTTGTAGCTGTACATCGCTTCATAGGCATCGTTAAATTCGACCTCGATTCCCTTCGGTAGACTGCGGACAAACTCGGCCCGGAACGCTTCCAAAGCCGGCGACGGCCGGCCGTCCGCCGTGCAGACACAGCCGGGAGGAGGAAGGAAGTAAATGCCGTCGGTATCGATTTCGATGGGTTGGGCACCGTGCTGGCGAAGCCATTCTATCATAGTCCGCAGCAGTTCCCGTCCTTTAGCCGTAACCCGTTCGGCCGCATCAAAATCGCTAAAGCGGCTTTGTGCAAATCCTAAATAACCGTAGAAGGAGTTGATCAGAACCTTGAAAGCGCTCTGGAAAGCATCCAGGTGCGTGCGTTCGGCCGGGTTATGGCTCTGTTTCATCCGCTCTTTGGTCTCCAGACGGTAGGTCCGAAGTTTTTCCAGAAGCCGCAGAAAAACGCCTTCCGTGTCGGTTTTGGGCGCCAGCTTGTGGGTCAACATCAGGGAAGGGTATAGAGATCGGACGTCACAGTGATGCACCTGACGCACCACTCCTGTGACAAAAAGGTCTGTGTAGCCTCCTTCGAACGGACGCGCCTGATCCGGTTGCGGTAGAGCCGCCCCGATGCGCAGATACTCCCGCAGCATGAGGGCGTCAATTTTTGCCGCTGTCCCGCGCACACAGACATTTTGATACGAGAAGGGAAGCATCTGTGCCTGTACAAAATACGTTTTCGAAAGAAGATCGCTGATGGCTCGAGTCTCCTGCACATCGTGGGTCGCGTAGCGGATGAGGCGATGGGGGTCCCGATCGAGCACCTCGCCCATTCGGTGGCCTTCAAGATATTCGCGATCCGGCGCCGCCACCCCGAAATGGGTGGCGACTTCCTTCAAGCCAAATCCGTTCAGCGAGCGGTGCGTGATATCATAGGCATGCACGAGAAACAACGTGTCCACCACGTGTCGGCCGAAAATCTCAAAACGGTCGTAGGTGAGCGTGCGTTCGCCTGCGCTGAAACGGCTCGAGCGTCGACGCGCAACGCTTCCGTCGCGCCCTAACGCAAGCGCCACGCCATGGCGTCGCGCCCGTTCCGCCAGGTATGGCAAATCGAAATTGAAAAGGTTGTGGCCCTCGAGGACATCCGGATCCCACTCGCGCACCCGGCGGACGAACTGTTCGATCATGTTCTTCTCGCTCAAACGATGCGCCGTAAGCACCTCGCACCCATGCGGGCCTCCGTTCAGCGCAATGGCCACGATGGCATCACCCTCCCGCTCCGCGTGGCAAAACTCGAACCCTTCACTGACCCGGCATTCGATGTCCACCTGTAGCCGTCGGAGATGGTCGAACTCCATGCCGAGGAAAAGCGTGCGGCCGCTCGCCGTCAGATATTGCTGCACGGGATCGTGCAGAGCCAGATAGGGAGCCTCCGGCGATCCGGCCGGAATGCGGGTTGTTTTCGTCAGCCAATCCCGAGCCTGGACACATTCGTGCCAGGAGCGAAAAAATGCCTGAATATTCAGCCTGCCAGGTCCTTTCAGCCGGCGATGTTCATAGGGGATCGGACAGTCCCCTATCGCCTGGATATCGGCAACGATAAAGGGATGGAAAACCTCGCGCCGCTGTTCGATGCGATCCCCGTGCCGGAAAAACAGGACGATGGTGTCCGGTTTCCCCCGTTCCTCCAGATGCTCCACGGCAACAAGTCCTTCTTCTTGAGTCCAACCGAACAGCAGAGGATCGCCGCGCAAGGGCATCATGCGCCATCCTCCCAAAATCGAATGGTGCGAGTGAGTCCTTCCTCCAGCTCCACGCCGGGCTGCCATCCCAACGCCGTTCGCGCGCGATGAGGATCTCCCTCCGAATCGCGCACATCCCCTGGACGTGGAGAAGCGTGCGTCCAGACAGGATCGCACCCCATCAACCGAGCGATCATTGCGGCCAGTGCCTTCACGGACGTACGTCGTCCGGTGCAAATGTTGTAAACCTGGCCTGCGGCTTCCGGCGGCGCACGCAGACAGCAAAGATTGGCCTCTACCACATCCTCCACAAAGGTGAAATCGCGAGTCTGCTCGCCATCACCGAAAAGCGTCATCGGACGTCCCTCTCGCACGGCCAGGATGAAGCGTGGAATCACGGCAGCATACTCCGACCGGGGATTTTGCCGAGGGCCATACACATTGAAGTATCGCAACGCGAACGTTCGTAGGCCGTGCAAACGGTGGTAGACCATCGCGTAGTACTCCCCCACCAGTTTCTGAACAGCATACGGCGAGAGAGGTTGACTCCGCGCTGTCTCCCGACGGGGCAAGACCGGCGTGTCGCCATAAACCGATGAGGAGGAGGAAAACACCACAACTTTCACCCCCGCTTCCTGCGCGGCTGTCAGCACCTGGAGCGTCCCTCCCACGTTGACCGCATCGGTTTCTAGCGGCTGCTCCACCGAGCGGGTCACCGAGGGAAGGGCCGCCACGTGGAAGACCCCTTCTGCTCCGCGCATTGCCCGCCGCACCGTTTCCCCATCGCGCACGTCCCCCTGAACCCACTCCACGCAGCCCTCAAGTCCTTGGAGGTTTTCGATCCGGCCCGTGGAAAGGTTATCGAGCACCCGTACCGTATAGCCGTCGCGTACAAGCCGATGGACCAAGTTGCTTCCGATGAAACCGGCTCCACCTGTCACTAAAATCCGCATCCTTGTCTTCTCCGCAGAACAAATCGCACTCTTACCTTGCGGAATTTCCACACAAAAGCCAAGCTTCATATGGATTAACGGTAGGATTCCTGCCGTTCATCAACAGGCCGATGGCGTCGCAACCGATCCCGTCTTCTCGCTTGGCACCTTTCCAACAAAACATGTAGTCTGGACGCATGAAGCTGATCCTGTGCGATGGCCCCCTGTCGGGTTCCGCATATCCAGTGACGGATCGGCTCGTCATCGGTCGGCATCCCTCGGCCGGTCTGGTTCTCCCGGATCCGTCCGTGTCTCAGATCCATTGTGTCGTCCTTTTCCAGAACGGACTCGCCACCGCAGTGGACCAAGGGTCTACCAACGGCGTTTTTGTCAACGGACGCCGAATTCTACGGGCTGAACTCCGACATGGGGACGAAATACGTCTCGGCCAGACTCGGATGATCGTGGCTCTGACGGACCAGGAAGCCAGTGCCGCGGCTTCCTTCCTTGCGGCTGACGACTCGGAATCGGACGGAGAAAAAGAGTTGTCTCGGAGCATCTTCGAAACGGTTACGTATGACCTGAAGCGGAAAATTGCCGACGGAGGCATGGGGTCTATATACGAAGCCGTGCAGTTTGGCGCGGAAGGGTTCACCAAGAAGGTGGCGATCAAGACCATCCTTCCGGAGTATGCCGAGCAGGAGGAGTTTGTGTCAGCCTTCATTGCCGAAGCCAAGCTGGTCGCCAACCTCGTTCACCCCAACATCGTTCAGATCCATCACCTGGGAAGGCACGGAAACGGCTACTATATCGCCATGGAGTACGTGGAGGGTATCAATTTGACCGAGTTTCTCGCACTCCATGAAGAGCAAGGAAGGAGTGTCTCCCCTAAAATAGCCGCGTTTATCATCAGCCGAGTATGCCGAGGGCTTGAATACGCGCATACCCGTTGCGACGAACAGGGACATCCTCTCGGACTGGTCCATCGCGACGTCACCCCAAACAACATCCTCATAGGTCAGGAAGGCGAGGTGAAACTCGCCGATTTCGGGATTGCGCAGGCCGGACGACGTCTGCGGCGGACGGAACCGGATGTCATCGCCGGAAGCCCCCAGTACATGTCGCCGGAACAGGCTGAAGGGCGTCCTCTGGATGCCCGAAGCGATTTTTTTTCGCTCGGCGTGGTGTTCTACGAACTGCTCACAGGGCATCGCTTGTTCGAAGCGGAAACCGGGGATCCGGACGCTTCGCTCCAGAAGGTGCGCGCCGCGGTCGTGCCGGACCCGTGCCTACATCGCCCCAACTTGCCCCGCTCACTGGTGAACATCCTTCTCCGATTGCTGCACCGGAATCCCGAGGAGCGCTTCACAAGTGCGGGAGAACTGGCGACGACTTTGGAAACAGAACTGTATGCCGAGGGATACGGTCCGACCATTGTCACACTGGCTCGATACACGGAACGACTTCGGTCCCGACTCCGGCAGGCTTCTGCAGGCCTGTAATATCCCTTCAGGGAAGGAGGGTGGGCTCAGAATCCTGTGATAGGATCGAAACAGTCGGATCTCTCTGCTCCTCCAGCCTAAAACATTCCCCCGGGCACGATAACCCTTCGGACAGATGCACTCAGGATGACAGTCTTCTTGCGGTGGTGGCGGAAGCGTGCGGCCGTGCGACCGGTGCGTCCGCCAGCCGCATGGGGGAGAAGCGTGGCCGCTGCGCGAACAACCTCCTCCATCCCACCCTGCAGAGGCCACCCTTGTGCATGACGCATGCCACAACAACGCTTCTCGCCCGCGTTTCCAGCATAGGTCCCCGTGTCGACCGTGTGAGAAAAACATGGCATGGGTCTCATTGACGCAGAGAGTTCACCCAGAAGAGGACGGTGCATGCGATGCCGATGACAGAGGCTCGTTTTGAGGGATGGACAGGTGCATCGTGACCCCTCCCGAGAAGGTGATCGTTGGGGGTATAGAACCCGCACGAGACGGCCTACGTCACACGAGCGCGCGGGCCCTTGACGGGGGAACCCGGGCAGGCCTAGGCGGTCCCATGTGGGACCCATCCGGCGGGATATCGCTGAGATAATGGGATGTCGGCGGAACGCGTCATCCGCGTGGCGTGACCTTTCGCCGATCCCGTTTCGTGGTGTGGTGTCGCGTGCGGGGACGCACGGGCAGGTGCTGGCGAGCGATGGGTTGGCTGGCGTCCCCAGGGTACGGCAGGACAAACGCGGCCTTCTGCCGCGCCGCGCCGAAGCCGGCTTTCCGCTTCCGACACACTCCACGCTGTTCGACCGCTGCTGGCGTCGGGTGGGGCAGCGGTGCGGCCGACGAGAGTTCTCCTGGAGAGAGGACGAGGGCCCCTCGGAGCTCCTCCCTTCTTTTTCTGCCGACTTCCTTTCGCTTCCCTGCGGGGGACACAATCTACCCGTCCGGTCCGTTCCCATTATGGTTTCGTATTTTCCATTTGACGTCGGAAGTTTTGGAAGGCGCGTTGGGCACGCTTTTTGGCAGCCTCCTCGGAGCATCCGAGACGGCGGGCGATTTCTCGCAGTGGGAGAGCATCCAGGAGCTTTAGACGGAGGATGTTCCGATCGTCGAGGGAGAGCGCGTCGAGCGCTTCCAGAGCAGCCTGAAGACGCTCCGCTGCTGTTTTGGATGAGCTGCGATCGGCGGGCGGAGGTAGGTGTGTCAGATGATGGCGGTAACGCGTCTCCCGACGTAGGCAATCCGTGCAGCAATTGCGCAAAATGGTGTAGTACCAGGAGGCGAAACGGCGTTGCGGATCATAGTCATGCCGGTTGCGTAAGACCCGGAGAAAACTTTCTTGCACGATGTCCTCGGCTTCGCTGGAGGAACGCAGCCAGGATTGAGCCAGAGCCAGAGCGCGGCGGTAGTAGCGCGTCAGAAGAGTTTGGAAGGCGTTCTCGTCCAGGGAGAGTTGAACCCGGCGCATAAGCGCTTCATCCGGAACCGGAGGCGGGGATGCATTCATGGCGCGGCGGGTTGGTACGGCTGAAGGGAAAGCTCTAGGCCGCAGACAACCGGTTGACCGACACGCGGGAGCCAATCAATGAGAAGGATGTCCGAAATGGCGACGTTAGGGATGACCTTAAGTAACGTGCGGCGGGGGCCGCCGGCTTGTTGGCACACGTCGAGATGGCTCAAAACGACCCGACCTTGGACTTTCACGTCAAACATACGGTCGCCTGCGCGGGCGTTCGGATCGGGTTCGGCAAATATCAGCCGCAGGGTATAGAGGAAAGGGGTTTTTTCGTTGCTGAGAAGAAGGCCGATCCGTTCCACTCCCGTGATACCGGAGGAGGCCACCCAGGACAAGGGTCCCTGAAAAAGGGAGCTATGGTGCCGGAACAGACGTCGCTGTGAGCCCTGAAAACGCACCGGGATGTCTGGAGAGGGACCACCCACCGACGGGCAGTCAAGCCAGAGAGTGCCGCTCTCATCTTTTCGATCGCCCGGCGCGCCGATGTTGATGCCAACGCGTTGCACGCGTTGGCCGTCCCACGTGAAAGCACTCATGGTCCAGGATTCCTCTTCGGGAGCGTGGACAAGTGCGAGTGAGCACTGGTTTTGGAAGAGACACGAGCAGGTTCGTGTGTAGTCCGGCGCGTTCAGCACACCGTCGGCGGGAATGAGATTGGCGCTGCACCCGGAGCGGAAACCGCCAAAATTTCCCGTGCCCCCATGCCGTTCCAGATCGTAGTAACCGGCGGCTCCTGAGCGGAACAGAAAAAGGTGATCGCATCCCACCACATACCCGCAGCCGAAACTTCGCGGGAGGATCCAAGGGATGGGCAAGCCGGTCAGGGGATGCGGAATGGCGAGGGGACGTCCGGAACGTAGCGTGACGGCAAGCGTTTGGCTCCAAACGGTATCTGTGCCGAGGAGGCAGGGGCCTTGATAGGCGACGGTTCGGTTCTGCCAGAGTCGCTGTCCGTCGCGGCCGCGAAAGACAGTCAACCCGTACCCGCTTTCGTCGCGCGGCCAGTCTTGGCGTCGGCTTGTGGCTTCAAGGAGAAGATCGGATTCCTGTGAATACGCAAGCCAGGTGCCGAAAATGTCCTTGTCGGTCTTCCAGATGACGGCTCCGGTTCGGGCATCCAAGGCATAGAGAGTGGACGGGGTGCGTGGAGTAGACGGCGCCAGACGTTCCGCCGCGTAAGCCGTCATGCCGTCGATACAAAACACTCGTTCGTTCCCGACGGCGATGGCGTTATGACGGAAGCCCGTCTGTGCTTTTCGCGACCAGAGGAGGCGTCCGCCGATCCGGTCGTAAGCGAGTAACCATCGGCTGTGTCCCCCATAGCGATGCCTGTTTGCGAAATCTGCGAGTGGATGATTTTGCTCGTCGGGCGATGGTGCGGGTCGGTCTGCGGAGGGAAAGGGGTCTTCCTCCTGCTCGGAGGTATCCGCATTATCGAGTTGAACAACACTCGAGGGCCCTGCGGTTGCGATCAGCAGGTCCTCCCAACAGCGAATATTACCCCAAAAGGGATGCGATGCGCCCGAAAGGGGCGGGAGTGCAAAGCCACCATCAGCGGCTCCTTGTGGCATCGGAGAAATTTTGCCATCGTCAGGATTCAGTCGTAGACAGGCCTCGGGGGTCACAACGTAGAGAGCATCAGGAAGGGCCACAAGGTTGCCGCCTGTCTCGTTCGCACCCGGCTGATGGCGCACGGTGTCGTAGTATTCGCCAAGATGGGGCATGGTGCGCTCCCAGAGAACATCTCCGGTGTAGACGTCCATGGCGCGCAGCAAATTGCGCCCTTGGATGAAAAGGCGTCCATTGCAGACCAATGGATTCGGACCATGGCCGTGACGAGGCAGGATGAGGTCATTGGGCGGGCCACCGAACCACAGCAGTCCCAGCGGCGCGCGCACCAGCCTGTCGCGGGAGAAGAGCCGATTTCCCGGGTCGGCGTGTTGATGCGTCCAAGGGGCAGAGCCTGGAAGTGGTCCGGCACGACGGGCCAATACGCGGGCTGTAAGGTCCTTGACCGTAATGCCTGGGACATTGGCCGCATGAAGGCAGGCCAGGATGCGCGAGTGATCCGTGCCGGTTTCTAGCCACGCCACTCCCCCATAAGGACGCAGTGCCTTCAAGAGGCGCCGAGCGTTTTCTGCATCGAGGTGGGTGAGAACAGCCGGTGAATCCGCGACGATAAGATCAGCCAAATACGGGGGTAGCGGCGCGCTCAAGGGATCACGGCACCACACCGTGACGCGCCGGCCATAGAAGCCAGCGTCCGTCAACTCGCGACGGAGCCGGGCTACCCGATTCGTGTTGGGGTCTATGACGAGGAGGGGACCTGGGCGGGAAGCAAGCAACGCCAGGGTCAGCGTTGTCGACTCCGATTGCAAAATCACAGCATATCCCTTTTCCCGGGTCAGTTTGGAAAGGGTGTCTGCGAGGGGATGTTGCCCGGCGGGCAACGCGAAAGGCGGGGTGGAAAACTGCGCCGGAGAGACGGGGGAGGCGCCGAAGGCATACAACCGGCCATTTTCAGTAACCACGAACAGGCGGTCATCTCCCGCCAGCATGCTCCAGGCCGGCGCATCAATCCGGGTTTGCCAAACTTCACGAGGCGCTTCTGTCTCTGTAACCCGGATGGCCACTAGACGTCCGTCTCTGTGCGATCCGAAAAGGCGCGATCCGGCCTTTAGCAGAATGCGTGGGGGATATTCTAGACGGAATGGGGACTCTTGACTGTTTTTATAAGGCCGTGCCTGAGGGGGGGTTCCGGTGGGTAACAGGGAACGAATGACCAGTCCGTTTTCCTCACTTCCGTAGAAGGCGTTTGTGGTAAAGACTCCGCATCCGATGGTGCCCACGGGACGCCCATTTTGCAAATGGTAGGCTACACAGCGGTGGAAGTAGAGGGAGTCTGTAACACCGACTCCATGATTGATCGGTTTCTTGTCGCGGAACCATGCCACTTCGTGGTAATAACGCAAGTCGCCTGTCCGTCGGTCGAAAACAGCGGGCGCGGTCCGTCCCCCGGGGACAAGAAGAACATCCTTTCCAGCGGCAAGATAACCCTGGGGCGCCACGGAACCGAACGCAAGGCTGCCGTGCGGATGAGGACTCCAGGAAGATCCAAGTCCGCTGTTGAGCCAAACAGATTCGCCACTTGCGGCCTTTATGGCGTGGATAAAAATGCCCTGAAACGGCCAGATGCCCGCGGTGAAATAGAGGGTTCCCTCGTACAACACGGGTCCTCCTCGAATGGGCCAGACGCTGATTAGGCGCTGATTCCCTATAATGCGCTGATCGCGCGGGCCGCCAAGGCGTTTCCAAAGGGAAGTGCCGGTGAGGAGGTCCAGGCAGTATAGGTAACCATCATCCGAAGCCACGTAGACGTTGTCGCTGGTTGCGACCGGAGCAAAACGGATGGGGCCTTCTGCATAAAAACGCCACCGTTCGTTTCCTGTTCGCGTGTCACAGGCGATCAGACAGTCTGTTGCCGAACAGGGGTAGAGAAGGGTTTGCCCGGACACAACCGGCTCTCCGGTTCGATCGAACTGGAGGGTTTTCTGACTATCGGGCCAGGCACGAGAAGGAGGAGGGAAATCGCGCACCCACTGCAGGTGTAACGTGTCGGGAAGTTCGTCGTCCGTTGTGCCGCTGCGTGCTGCGTCGTAGCGCCATTGCGGCCAATCGCCAGCGCGAAGCCCTGTAGCCAGGAGCGCCAACACGGTGAATCGTCGAATGTTCTGATGCGCGCAACGCATGGATAAAGCAATTCACGGGTCCGAGTCGGCTTGGTTAGGCTGTCCGACCTCGGAAGGAATACGTTCCCATATGCCTCCTGAGCGATGCCGGGTTTATTTTTATCTATTCGCCTGGGCGGGATAGGCCTCCAGAGAAGACCTGCGTCAGCCGACGTCTTGACGCCCGCCGCGGTATCGTGCCGGGCAGCGTGCGCATCCCTTGATCCGCGCGCGAATTTTTTTTGAGCAGCATTAGAGCATTCCCGAGGAGAGTGGCAAGCCTAATCAAGGCGTAGCCATTCGAAAACCGGAGACCTTGAAGATGGGAACCGCTTGGCATACGCTGGCGATAGGGAGCAGAGTGTGGTGTATGACGCCCGCCGGATTAGCAAAAACCACAATACATCGGCCCATCCGAATAGGGCCAGGTTGTATACGCCTGAGGGGAGGGAAACGGGAGTCGGAATATGTTCAACGCGGGTCTTCGGAACGCTGTATAGAGGACGCGCCATCATCGCACCGGACACGCTGTTGGGGAAGCGGATGTGGGGTGTTTTGGCTTTTCAGAGGATGGGGCCTTTTGCGTACGGGCGCACTGACGCGATGGGCTGCGGCGTATGGACTTCCTGGTCTATCTGGATTGGGGCCGAAAAAGCGCATAGCGGGCGGAAACGGTGTCCCGTACCGTGCAAGAAACCTGTATACGGGCGGAAAAAAGTGCTTGAATGGGATGGGGCAAAAGCAGAAATGGATGTTGTCCCAGAACGGAAAATCAGCATAGTGGTAAAAAGCACGTAACATAAAAGCCATGCGCGATGCCATGCGCGGTTCCCCGCCGGAAGTGCGAGCGTTGACGGGGCCGGACGCGGACCGTTTTGTCGGAGCAGGGCCGCGTGTTCCTTGGGCGCCTTCCGGACGATATGTGTTGGCGACGGAGGTCCCACCGGATTTTTTGCCCCTGGGCGGCGAGGCGCGGGTCGGGATTATAGATCTTGGGGATGGATACCGGTGGCGGGTGCTGAACACCACAACGGACTGGGACTGGGAAGGAGGCGCTCGGGCTTTATGGGTTCCCGAAAGCCCTGATCAGATTTTGTGCGGTTTTCTGCGCGAGGGGAGGCCGGAAACCCTGCACATGGATCTCTCCGGGGCTGAACTCCGTATCCTTCCGTTTCCCGTACACGCCCTTTCTCCACAGGGTGCGAGGGCTTTTTCCGTTGATCCACCGCCCGCGGACATGATCGCCGGACATCGCCAGAGGGAACAGAATCCGAAGAGGTGGATTTCTGCCGCCGCGAATACCGGCATCTGGTCTATTGACCTGCCGCAGGCGGAACGGCATTTGGTCTTTTCGCACGTGGATTTGTTGGAATGGACAGGAGCGGAGTTTGGACATGTGCAGGGATTCTGGGTGGAACAACTCCACGTGAACCCGGAAGGAACACGGCTGGGATTCCTCCACCACGTTTCATACGCAACAGGCTGCCATAGTCATTTGATTACTTGTTCATTGAGTGGGAGCCGACTGTATTGTGTGACGAGGGGAGCGATAGAACGGTTTGCCTGGGGGCCTGGTGGGATGGTGGTTGCGTGGTGTGGCCCTAAAGTCGGGCGTGCAACACTGGAAAGACAGGGCGGGAGGGTGTGGCGGCTTGTACGCAGAGTCAACCGACTGCTAGGCGAACCGGCCTGGCTGCTGCGTCTTGTAGTATGTCCGCTCGCACGCCGGAGGCTGGATATGACGTATCGGCTTTTCCGGGATGGCGAGGGTGAGCGATTGGCGATAACTCATAGGGAAGAAGGATGGCCTCAACACTTTTCTGTTTCTCCGGACGGGCGATTTGTGCTGGTGGAGCGAAGTCCAGACGCTTCCCATCGGCGGGCCGTATACGTTTTGCATACCGCAAACGGTCAACGCAAGCGTCTGGCACAATTTGTTGCGCCGCTGTCTGTTCCGAGGAGGCGAAGATGTGTCCTTTTCCCGCGTTGGCGATTCGACATGAAAGCGATTTTGATCGACTCCTGCCATGAAGGCCGACGCCGCATTTACGAAATGGACATTGCGGGCGATTTTCTGAACGCTCCCCCGGCGGAGAAGGATGAACTGGGCTCGCTTCTCATGGACGGGTGAGGCCCATTAAGGCTTTTCTTCCGCCTGACGCTCGAGCTCGGCGAAAAAATCAATGATGGAAAGGCCCGTGTGGTAGCCGGGATCGAGGTCGGGTGTTGCCGGAATGATCCGGACTGGGCGTCCTTGCGCATCCAACGTCTGATAGGCCAGGAAGTGAACGTTTGGGTTGACGAATCGGGTGAGGAAGACGTTGCTGCAACGGCGTGCCACATCGAGGCAGGCAACACGCGTATCGGTGTCTGGCGTGGCACCGGCGGCAAAAGCGGCCGCGCGCATGGTTTCCGGCAGATTCCACCAGGGCATGTCCGAATTGTAAGGCTGGCGGTTGCTGAGCGAGACCGTCTTGCAGATTCCTCCCACTTGCGGATTCCTTCCCAATTCCACCGCATGCAAAAGAATCTGGGGAAGCCACAAGTTGCAGTGGCGGAGGAAGTCGCGCTGCGATCGGGTGAGAAAAAATCGCGATCCCACGGTGTGCAGAAACTTGAACGCTAGGCCGACAAACTCTGCGGTGTGCCCCGGATCGCAAAGGATGTGTCCTTCAATAGGGTAGGGGCGTCCCGTAGCGTCGATGTATTCAACAAAGTCCCATGTGGCAAGTCCAGGGAATCGTCCATGGGTGTTCACGTGGTGATCCAGGATGTAGCGAATAAAGGAAAAGCCGTCGCGGGCATACACGGGATCGTTAAAAAGGCGAACAGCCAATGCGAGCCCGCCGAGGCTGATCATACGATCCGCGTGCGATCGGCGGCCCGGTACCGCTCCGGCAGGGTTTTTGGGGTCGAAAGGTTGCTGATCGGATTCGGTGCGGTTAGCCTTGACGCATCGAATCCATGTAGAAAAGTACCGTCGGGCTTCGCGGAGAAGGGCTCGGTCGTTGAGAAAGGCGGCGGCAGCGAGCAAGGCCTTCGCGTGGAACATATCGCTAAAGGTGGCCTTCTGGGGATCTACCCGAAGAGAAATCCTCCGGCTTTGCGTGTCAAAGACAAAGGGTTCGCCCTTCCGGTCCATCCAAAAAAACAGATGTCTACCATTTTTTCGGCGGATGCGCTCCATTGTTTCGGTCACGCACCGGACGATGCGTCGAATATCGCGGCCGTATTGGCGTTTCCTTGCTGGGGAGAGCGCCAGCGTGCGAATCCAGAGCGAGTGCCCGCACAGAGCCTCAATTCCTCGGCTTTGGATCCAGGAGTAAATTGTCTCCCGTCCGAAAATGTCCACCCCTCCAACACGGCGGGAGAGGTCCTCTCCGGTAAAACAGTCCAATTTGGTGTCAATAAACGGATAATCCTTATTCTGCGCGAATCGGCCGATAATGCAATCCAGGTGGGCCAGGAGTATGTGTTCATAAAGGGGGCGTAGTCGAAGGAGCTGGGGGAGTGTGGCGTTGCGAATAATCAGGGGGGTGAAACGTTTCATGGCGGATTGTGCGTTCAACGGTCTGTCCCTTTATGGGGCGGGCGGAAAGCCGAGAATTTAGCTGCAACCGCAAATGTACGTTGTGGAGCAAAAGAGAGGCCACGCCTATGCCGTGTTTTACCAACGCCTTTTTTTGTCGAGGCTTTGGCGTGGTATGACCGGGTGTGTTTCGAGACGGGTGCCGTAAGCATACCGATCGCACCTTTCGTGCTTTGCGTCAGGAGACCGTACCGTAGCAAATCGTGAATTTTCCGAGAAGTTAAGAAAGGGGACCCAACCGGGGAGACACGGATAACCTGCATCGCCTCGTTTCCGACGAGTCTCTATCATGAATCGCTTGGCGGGTCAGAGTTCCAAACGGCACCTATCCCTGATCCGCGTGTGTCCCCTGCAGGTGTCACCCGCTTCGGCATTGCGGAAACCGAAGGGAAACTCTCATGGGCACGTTTGGCGCCGTTGGGGCGCATTAGGTGGTACAAAGCGTAGCGGATGGAAAAGGCGATGGAGTCGGGAGCAACGAGGAGCGGCGTGGAAGCATCCGGGGCGGCGCGGTTACCTGTTCGCGTTTGTCTGTGGAAGGGAAACACGTCATCCACCCCACGCAGGATGACGCTGGGTTTCTCCGCATACGGATCGAACCGGTCGTAGAGGGATCGCAGAGAAAAAGCGATGGCTCAGGGAGACGCGCAGAAACTCAGACTGGCACTCCGCTCTGACCTCGAGGAGGATACACGGGGCGCCAACAAGGTATGGCCCCTTCTGCGTCTGACAGAAGGGATCTGGAGAGAGATCGGGTTACACATGATGCACCCGGTCGTGAATGAAGCGAGTATGAGGGTCGGCTTCGGCGTTTTCCGTGTGAAGGGCAATGTTAACCAAAAGGGCCGTCAGCGTCATGGAAGCCAGAAGGCTGGATCCACCGTAGCTGATAAAGGGGAGGGCGATCCCCTTGGTAGGAAGACAACCTGTGACGACCCCGATATTGATGATGGCTTGAAGCGCCACCATGAGTGTGGCGCCAAACGCCAGAAGTTTTCCGAACGGATCAGGCGCGCGCCAACTGATGTGGAGACCGCAGAGGAAAAAACCGAAATACAAAGCCAGCACGAATGCTGCACCGAGAAGCCCGAGTTCTTCGGCGATGATGGCGAAAATGAAATCCGTATGGGCCTCCGGGAGATAGAGGTGCTTCTGGAGGCTGTTTCCGAGTCCGACACCAAGAAAACTGCCCTTGATAAAGGCAATCTTGGACTGTTCCAGGTGGTAGGCGACATGGGGATACTTTTCGGGGTAAAGGAAGGCGAGGAATCGGCGCAGGCGGACGGGGTCACGTAACACGGCGAGGCTGAAAGCAGCCAGACCTGCGACACCGACATTAAGCAACGACGTCCAGCGTGCTCCTCCGACAAAAAGCATCAGCAAGGCGACGCTCACGATGAGGAACGTGGTGCCGAAGTCTGGTTCCGCTAAAATCAGGCCGGCGAGGATACCTATGCCGCCCAAGGGAATCAATAGCCCTCGCCACTGGCGGATTTTGGGTCCGATAGTTGATATCCAGGCCGAAAGGCTAATCACCACGGTCAGCTTGGCCAATTCAGAAGGTTGGAAGTGCATCGGCCCGAAGTGTACCCATCGCGCGCTATTTTTGACGGTATGTCCGAAGGGGGGGATGAAAACGCAAACCAGGAGCACGCCTGTAAAGAGGAGGAGTAGCAGGGCCACCCCACGCCAATGATGGTAATCGAAGCGGATCACCACGAGCCATACGAGAGTCGACAACAGCAGCCAAAGGAACTGCCGCTTGAGAAAGTAGTACGGGTCGCCGAAACTTTCCGTTCCCTTGATGCTGCTCACGCTGGCGAGCATGACAATGCCCACGGACACGAGCAAAATCACAATGGCAACGAGCAGTGTGGAAACGGACCGCATCGTACTACTCGGCTATGGGAATGCGAATCACTTGACCGGGTGTGACTTCCACCGACTCGGAAAACCGATTGACTTCGCGTAGGTGGGAGACGCTCAGGCCGTTCCGCATAGCAATGCTGCGGAGGGTATCCCCCTGTTGAACGGTGTAGTAGTAAAACGAATGGCCTCCTGCCCGACGGGATCCCTGCTCCGGAGCGATGGACGAGGGGGAAGACGTCGTGGCGGAGGCAGGAGTCGTCTCCGGGTGGTGTGGTGCGGATGGTAGAGGGGATGACGAATGCTCTGATGTGGGCGGGAGCGGCCTTGGCGGTTCGGCGGGGGAGAGGGAAGGGT
>FWPU01000055.1_pt1 | contig 97900 bp, 99 predicted proteins | sample 2228361 | NCBI WGS metagenome assembly FWPU01 (sample SAMEA103939777, study PRJEB20133) | metagenome | reverse complement strand
CTTTTCCATATACATTTCATTTATTCTTAATAAGTTGCTTCCATCAATATTTCCCCCATCTCTTCTTTGGTAAGTTCAATCGGATTTCCACGCATGCTGCTTGCTTTACTTGCTTTTTCAATAATCTCAGGGAAATCCTCTTCTCTGATACCATATTTCGATAGAGAGGGAATATTTAACCCCTCAATTAATTCCTTGACCCATGTGACACCATCTAAAGCCTTTGCATATTCTTTATGCGTAAGGATCTGAGCAATAACTTTGTATCGGTCAAGTATCCCTAAATCATCGCCACGAGCCGATAGTGCATAAATATTTTTCTCCATTACAAAAGGCAATAATCGAGCACATATTGCCCCATGAGGGGCGTAATATATTCCACCAATAGGTCCGGCAAATCCATGAACTGCGCCTAATTTTGCATTCGCCAGAGCCAACCCTCCAATCAGGCTTGCAAATGCCATATCCTCACGAGCAGTTAAATCATTTCCATGATGATATGCCCGAAGCAAAGCCCTTGCAACCCGATGTATACCCTCCATGCATAAAGGGTCTATCAATGGGTTAAACATTTTTGATGTATATGGCTCAATCAATTGAGTTAAAGTATCCATACCAGTAAAAGCAGTTACTTCAGGCGTCATGCTACAAGCCAACTCAGCATCAACGATGGCTAGATGAGGAGCTAAGTATTGACTTCTAAGGCTAACCTTCACCTTTTGTTCAGGTACTCCAATGACAGAATTGATGGTAACCTCTGATCCAGTTCCCGAGGTCGTTGGTATAGCTATACAAGGCAACGATGCACGAGAAATTTTTTTACCTCTACCAACAACTTCTAAATAATCTAGAATATCTCCTTCGTTTGTTAGGAGTACGGCGATCGCCTTTGCTGTATCAATCACACTACCACCACCCAGACCAATTACGAAATTACATTGAAATTTACGAGCGAAATGCACGCCCTTGCGCACAATTTCTATTGTAGGCTCTTGAGCGATTGGGAAGAAATAACAATCAAAATCCTTGCCCATTAAAATTTCTTTTAGTTCTTTAGAATAACGACCACTCGATCCGGTGACAATAAATACCCGATCGCCTAATCCTTCCAAAAAATCATCTAAATGGCTAAAACTTCCAGTTCCAAAAACTATCTTTGTTGTCGTGTGGAATTCGAAGTTCATATTTTTACATCGTTTGTTGATGGGTTTTACCAACCAGAATCATCAGGGAAGATGTTCTTGAATCTCACAGACCTTCTTGGTTCTGCCATCATGTCTTCAACTGTATTTCTCCATTTTGCATAGTGATCTGTCTCCTTATGGTTTGCTACATCTCCAATGCTACGATAAACTTCAATTAAAACAAAGTGAGCAGGATCATCCATATCTTGGAGAACATCAAAACGTGCAATCCCAGGTTCATAAACACTATTTTTAGCATTTTCTATCGTTGCTTTTTGAAATGATTGAATATATTCTGGCTTTACACGTACGTGTACATGAACAATGTGCATTTTTCACTTCCTTTCGATTAAACATATCTAAAATTTTAATTTTATGATTTATCCCACTTGCTATATTTGCTATATCTTTGCATTATACCAATAATAAAGATTATCTTATAATTTAAAGGGTTTCTTTGCCATGTCAGAAAAAATATTAATTGTCGAAGATGAACTAACACTCCAAGAAACTTTGGCGTATAACCTAAAACGTCAAGGGTATCAGGTTGAGGCAGTTGGTGATGGACTCTCTGCTTTGGAATTTGCTAGAAGAAAAAAACCAGACCTAATTGTACTGGATATCCTTCTCCCCAAATTAGATGGTTTTGAAGTTTGCCGTATATTAAGACATGAAACAAATATCCCGATCATGATTCTAACCGCTCGAGATGATGAGATTGACCGTGTCTTAGGTCTTGAACTCGGAGCAGATGATTATATTACCAAACCCTTCAGTATGCGTGAATTCATTGCACGTGTCAAAGCACTATTACGAAGGGTAAAAAGAATCCAAGAGGAAGCCGACTCCAAAGACATTTCCAAGACAGACTCTTTGACCTTTGGTAACCTTACGATTGATTTTCTCAGGCACGAAATTCGACTGAATGATAAACCTCTATCTGTAAAACCAAAAGAGTTTGACCTTCTTGCGTTTTTGGCTAAACATAAAGGACAGGTATTGTCAAGAGAATTAATTTTAAAAAGGGTTTGGGGATGGGAATTCATAGGTGACAGTCGAACTGTTGACGTTCATATACGCTGGTTAAGAGAGAAGATCGAAAGTAATCCTCAAGAACCAACTCGTATAGTGACAGTTCGAGGGATTGGTTACCGATTCGAGGGTTAATTTTTCCAAAGTTTGAAAGTGTTAATGAATAGAAACTCCGTTTATCTTCTTACATTCTCTCTTTTAACGTTGGTAATCTCTTTAGTTGTCGGATTATCTTCAATTCTTTTTTCTGACAATTACACCATCTCAAATGAAAAGGGAATTGATATCTTCGTTATCCTAAAAATATCCTATGCTATTTCTTTAACCCTTATACTCATATCTCTTACACTATTATTCATTTATTTATACTATGAAATCCGAACATATAGGCAAGCGATAGCCATCTTCCAAAATATAATGGGAAACAGCAACAAAGGTGTAATCTCCTTCGATCAATATACAAATGTAGTAAATATGATCAAATATTTATATCAAGAATACTTGTTACTAAAGGAAGAATTATCTTTTGAACGCCATAAATTGAATGTTGTTCTTAATCAGATATCTGATGGATTGATGATAATTGATCAACAAAGTCAAGTTTTAATCATAAATAAAGTCGCCTCTAGAATATTTGATCTGGAAGAAAATGTAGCCGTTGGCAGTACATTAGCCAGCGTTGTTAGACATCATCAATTAATAGAATTATGGCAAAGATGTCGTGATACCGGTGAAGCACAAATAATTGCTTTTGAGATACCTAGAAAAAGACTGTTTATTCAATGTTTCGCACTACCTATGAAACAAGATGATACAAACCTCTACATACTTTTCATACAAGATCTAACTGCTCTCAAACGGCTCGAGACAATTCGCAGGGATTTCATTAGCAATATTTCGCATGAATTACGAACTCCTCTTGCCTCCTTAAAAGCGCTGACTGAAACATTGCTAACTGGGGCATTAGAAGAATTACAAACTTCTCAACATTTTATCCAACGAATAGATGCAGAGGTTGATTCGCTATCAATGCTAGTTCAGGAATTACTAGAACTTTCAAGAATTGAATCAGGTAAAGTTCCCCTTCGATTAGAAGCATTTTCACCTAACTTATTAATATCAAATGTTGTAACTCGAATGAAACTTCAGGTTGAACGTGCAGGGCTTATTCTAAATGTAGAATACCCCGATGATTTGCCTCCGGTGTTAGTGGATCCATCAAGAATAGAACAGGTATTTACCAATTTGCTTCATAACGCGATAAAATTTACCCCTAGTGGAGGGAATATTACAATTTCCGCAAATTTGCAAGGAGACATGATACTTTTCTCCGTCAAGGATACTGGGATAGGTATCTCTTCAGATGATATACCACGTATTTTTGAGCGCTTCTACAAATCAGATAAAGCCCGTTCAAGTAGTGGTGTTGGGTTAGGTTTAGCCATTGCTCGTCATATCGTAGAAGCACATCATGGGGAAATTCATGTAGAAAGCAAAGAGGGTCATGGAAGTACTTTCTCATTTAGCATCCCCATAGCAAAATAATTGAAATTTTTACAATAATATTTTCATTCCATTAACATCCTCTTAAAGTTAATTTTGAGCATCATTAAAAAATACATGGTAATCTTGTCTGTAGCCAAAATATTAAATCACGGAGGATGAGTAAATGCCACACAAAACGTATCAATTAATGATTGTTACCACAATACTAACCATATTTATTGCTTCATGTACCAGTCAACCAACCCAAACACTTGCTCCTACTGAGCCACTTACTCAAATTTCACCATCAGTGGCTCCAACTAAGCATGTTGAACCAACGGCTACGACAAAATCAGTCGAACCAACTTCACCTCCCATCGTAACACAAGAACCTACGATGACCGAGGAACCCACTACACTGGGGATCCAACTACCTGAAGTTGATCCTTCAGACTTTTCTGGAGATATCATCACTGCTGGAAGTTCAACCGTCTTCCCTCTCTCCGAACGTATGGCTGAACGTTTCCAAGAAGAAGGATTTACTGGCAATATCACCATCGACAGTATCGGTTCCGGCGCAGGATTCGAACGATTTTGTAAGAACGGTGAAACAGATATTTCAAACGCCAGCCGAAAAATCAAGGATGATGAACGGTCAAGTTGTCAAGCCATCGGTCGTGAGCCCATCGAATTCCGAATTGGGACAGACGCTCTCGCCGTCGTAGTCAGTAACGATAACACCTTCGTTCAAGATTTGACGTTAGAACAACTCGCTCAGGTTTTCTCCACTGCTGAAAAATGGTCCGACGTCGATCCATCATGGCCTGCGGAAGCCATTCTTCGCTTCATTCCAGGGACTGACTCAGGCACTTTTGACTATTTTGTCGAGCATGTATTCAATAAGGATAAAGCACCTATCTTGGCAGCCAAAAATCTGCAATTGAGCGAAGATGATAATGTTTTAGTGCAAGGCGTCCTAGGAAGTCCTTATGCTATTGGCTTCTTCGGTTTTGCCTACTATGAAGCCAACAAAGGTAAAATGCGAGCGGTATCTGTTGAAGGAATCGCCCCAACCGAAGAAACTGCAGAAAATGGAACATATCCTCTTGCTCGCCCGCTGTTCCTCTATTCTGATGCAAAGATCATGCAAGATAAACCTCAAGTGGCTGCCTTCATCAATTTCTATCTCACATATGTCAACGAAGAAATCCTTGATGTGGGATACTTCCCTGCTAGCGAAGATGCCCTAAATCAGGCAAAACAGGCTTGGCTTGATGCAATGAAAAAGTAATTTCACCCATTTCTTTATACCTTTCTCCCCCTTCGAATAACCCTGGGGAGAAAGGTTTTTCTTTAACGTTTATAAACCTCAAAGTAACATATAATTTATTGTTACAAACAAAATTACTCAAGAAAAAGATTTTTTACTAGAGAATTCACTAGGAAAATGAATTTAATTCCAATGATTAAATCACAAAAGACTCAGTCTACATTCTTAAAAAGACGCCTGCGTTTATCCGAGACTCTTATTTTGATGTTTCTTTTCGCTTGCGGCTTTATTTCCATCTTTACGACAGTTGGCATTGTCTATGAACTTGGAAAAGAATCCTTGTTGTTCTTTCAAAGTGAGGATGTAAGCTTATTAGGTTTTTTGACCGGAACCAAATGGCAACCGCATATCCTACAATTCGGAGTTTTACCTTTAGTCAATGCGACTCTACTGACAACAACGATTGCAATTTCCGTTTCACTACCATTGGGGTTATGCGTTGCAATTTATTTAAGCGAATACGCATCTACTAAGGCTAGAAATTTACTCAAACCTATATTGGAAATATTAGCAGGTATACCAACAGTAGTCTATGGTTATTTTGCTTTGACATTTATGACCCCTCTACTACGGCAAATTTTCGGAAAAAATATCGTCGAAATATACAATACTGCATCTGCAGGTATCGTTATGGGAATATTGATCCTGCCTCTCATTGCTTCCATGAGTGAGGACGCATTGAGCGCAGTTCCCCGTTCTTTGCGTGAAGCAGCCTATGCTCTCGGCGCAACCAAACTAGAAGTAGTGTCGCAGATTGTCGTTCCCGCGGCATTCTCTGGTATAACCGCTGCTACAATTGTTGGCATATCCCGAGCAATTGGGGAAACCATGATTGTGGCTATCGCGGCAGGTGCAGGTCCGAACTTCACATTCAATCCATTTAAGGCTGCTGAAACAATGACAGGGCATATTGTTCGGATTAGTGGGGGTGATTTAAGTTACAACTCTATAGACTACAATAGCATATTCGCCATCGCTCTATTATTATTTTTTATGACATTAACGCTCAACATCATTAGTCAACGAGTTGTACGTCGCTTCCGCGAGGTATACGAATGAAAGACAATCACTTTTGTATGATGGATAACTCCAGTGTTTCACTTCCAAAGGAATCAGAATTATTTCATTCAAATTTGCCCCACCGTTATAAAGCGTCTAAAATATGGTTTTATGTATTTCAAATATCAACCATTATTGGCATTATTGCATTGACTGCATTGATATACAACATTGCGGATCAATCATTTGGTCTTGTAGCAATTGAATTTAAGATAGATCCTCTGACCCTATCAAAAAATAATGTTCCATTGGAAGAACTTAATAATGAAGAATTAATACAAATCCTAAAGGAAAGGTTATCATCCAACCTATATAAGAAACTGGATCAAGAACAACCGCTTAACGAAAGAAGTAAGGAAAACCTATTGGAATTGATTTACGATAAAGTGGCTAAGGAAAAGGTTGTGAAATCTTGGCCATTGTTTGAATCTATCTTCGAGAAGGAACAAATTATCCACGAAATTCAAAAAGCAAATCCAAATGCCCGATTGATATTTAAATCGTGGATTAATTGGAGATTTATTCAGTCTCCACAATCTAGTAATCCTCTTGTTGCTGGAATACGGACAGCCATACTTGGTTCTCTCTGGATAATATTTATCACAATTCTCATTGCCCTTCCCATTGGTGTGGGAGCAGCAATTTATCTTGAAGAATATGCAAGCGATCATTGGTTAAATCGATTCATTCAAACCAATATAAACAACCTTGCTGGCGTTCCATCCATTATCTATGGGATATTGGGGTTGGCAATATTTGTTCGATCTATGGAACCTTTAACAAGTGGTGCTATTTTTGGCTTTGTTGATCCAACCACAGCCAATGGAAGAACCATACTTTCTGCAAGCCTAACCCTTGGTCTTCTCATCCTGCCGCTCATCATTATTAATAGTCAAGAAGCAATTCGTGCCGTTCCAAATACGATACGCGAGGCGGCTTATAGTTTGGGTGCGACAAAATGGCAAACGATATGGAATCAGGTATTGCCCATTGCCTTGCCGGGAATATTAACAGGATCAATCCTTGCCATATCAAGAGCCATGGGTGAGACAGCGCCACTCGTCGTAGTCGGTGCTTCGACTTTTATTACATTTGATCCAACGAGCCCGTTTTCCAAATTTACAACTTTGCCCATCCAAATTTACCAATGGACATCGCGCCCTCAAGATGAATTTCGCAATCTTGCTGCGGCGGCTATCGTTGTCTTGCTTGTTTTACTTCTTTCATTAAATGCAACGGCAATAATACTGCGAAATCGCTATAGCAGGAGATTAATCTAATGTTGAACATAACTGTCCGCGCTACTGAAAGGTTCACAGATACAACAATTGCTATAGAAACTCGCCAATTGAGAGTATATTACGGAGATTTTCTTGCAGTAAAAGATGTCAATCTATCCATCGTAAAGCAGAAGATAACCGCTATCATCGGACCTTCAGGCTGTGGAAAAAGTACCATACTACGCGCCTTCAATCGAATGAATGAGTTAGTACCATCCGCCCGTACGGAGGGCGAAGTGATCTTCTATGGGAAAAATATTTACGATAAAGATGTAGACCCTGTAGAAGTAAGACGGTATATTGGTATGGTTTTTCAAAAACCTAATCCATTCCCAAAGAGTATCTATGAAAACGTTGCTTGGGGTGCGCGTATTAACGGTTACCGTGGGAACCTCGATGAACTAGTTGAACAAGCCCTGCGACATGCAGCACTGTGGGATGAAGTAAAAGATAAGTTACATCAAAACGGGTTATCCCTTTCTGGAGGGCAACAGCAACGCCTTTGCATCGCGCGTGCAATAGCCATCAAACCAGAAATAATACTCATGGATGAACCGGCTTCCGCACTTGATCCAATAGCCACTTTAAAAATTGAAGAATTAATGCGTGAGTTATCAAAAAATTACACCATCATTGTTGTTACACATAATATGCAGCAAGCCGCTCGGGTGTCAGATTTCACTGCCTTTTTTTCCTTGGATGAAGATCGCGCAGGAATCTTGATCGAGTATGGTCCTACGCATCAAATCTTCACAAATCCAAAAGATAAACGAACCGAAGATTACATCACCGGTCGGTTCGGATGAGGGTTTCCACTATTTATGGAAAGGGACGATCAATGACCATTCTCAATCCTAGAGAAACTTTAGAACGTCAAACAAAAGAACTCCTCGATGAAATTCTTATCATGGGTAGCATGGTTGAACAAGCCATTAGTGATTCAGTCGAAGCGTTGAAAAAGAGAGATATTGATACCTCCCGAAGAATATATACAGAAGACCAACGAATCAACGAAAAGCATTTCGAAATTGAAAACAAAACCCTAACTCTTATCGCCACCCAACAACCTGTTGCTCGTGATTTGCGGCTTCTGGCTGCAATTCTAGAAGTAGCCACTGAACTTGAACGGATAGGTGACTATGCGAAAGGCATTGCGCGCATTAACATCCTCATGGGAAGTGCACCTCTCGTTAAACCACTCATTGATATCCCTCGTATGGCTGAACTAGGATTGGATATGCTTCATCGAGCCTTGGGGGCATTTGTAAATCGCGATATAGACACTGCTAGAGCAATTCCAAAAGAAGATGATACCATTGACGCTCTATACAATCAGGTCTATCGGGAGTTGCTAACGTACATGATTGCTGACCCAACGACAATTGACCGTTCTACTTATTTATTGTGGGCAGCACACAACCTCGAACGATTAGCCGACCGAGTTACAAACATTTGCGAAAGAGTGGTCTACGTTGTAACCGGAGAAATTCTCGAGATGGATATTTCAGACGATGAGTTCAGTTCAAAGTGATTTCTTCCAGTTATCGAAGGAGTAACCCAATGACCAAAAGTTGTAACAAAGTACTCTTTCTATGTACTGGGAACTCAGCACGTTCCCAAATAGCCGAAGCAATTGTAAATTCACAATTAGGCGATACTTGGGAAGCGTTTAGCGCTGGAACCCACCCAGCGAAAAATGTTCATCCTATGGCAATAAAAGTGCTGCAGGAAATCAACATTCAACATAATGGTAAGCCCAAACACGTGGAAGAGTTTAAAAATCAATCCTTTGACTTGGTCATTACCATTTGCGATTCGGCTGCGGAAGAATGCCCACTTTGGTTGGGTTCGGGAATTCGATTTCATATCGGCTTTCCCGATCCAGCAAAAGTCATTGGCAGTGAGGATGAACAAATCGAAGCATTTAGGAAGGTTCGTGATGGAATTTCCGAAAAAATTGTCAACCTATTGAAACAATATACACCTTCTCAATAAGATTTATCATATGTGTTTTTTGATCGTTCTATTTTCTCCTTCATTACCATTACCTAACACGCCTTTTCCACCCTTCTTTTAAATGTAATTTGCGCGGGCTTTCATATAAATTCAAACACGAAATCCAATAACGACCGATTGAACTTGCTCGTTTCTTCTACCATCGGAAAGCGCCTGGACTGCTCAAAGAGAATTATATGGCTCTTATCTGGTAGTGTTAATTCATCCAGATAAACAAGGAGGTCATCCCCAATCATCAATGGGACAGTAATGGCACTTCGATGTTCGGTATGTACACCAAAAATTTGTACCCATCTTGAATCCTGTAGAATATCAGCAATGAGCACAGGTTTGCGATTTGCAACCACACGTCATGCCAATCCTCGGTTTGCTTCAAATGGAGCAATACGACCGCTTGGAGGTGGTTTTTCGGTATACCCAATTGAAGCCACGGGACGAAATAGTGAATTGCCCGAGTCCTACAACGTGTAAGTAATGTGTTCAGCGCCAACAACATCCTTGAAAGCAATCAGGGGTTGATTTAGCACCTACTCTATATTTAACGTTGAAATTAATTCGTTGGAAATACTTAGTAATGCAACAGCCCATTGATGTTCGCGTTCAAGTTGCTCTGTCCGATCAGCAACCCTTTGTTACAAATCTATTGTAAATCGACGCGCCTCTTCATATAACCAACCATTTTGCTTAGCAACGTTTGCTTGATTCATGATTGTTTTGGCAATGTCTATGTCACCGGTAGGAAATCTTCGTGGACTATTCGAATGGATAAACAAAAAACCATGTAACCCATCTACACTTATGATGGGTAGTAAAAGTAATGATTTTGTTGAATGATACGAGAGAGAATTCCTCAATTCAGACAATTCGCATTCTTCAGACACATCTCCGTTGTTCATTTTTTGAGTATTCTTGCAAATTTCACTCAGCCGAGGACAAATTCGAAGATGTAAGTGAGAAAATGATGGAGTTCTTGAATAAACACTATCTTCAAAAAACGAGTCTTCTTTATGACCAGGGGATTATTTGTTGCGTATAAAAAAACATCTGATTCGATCGTTCGAGCAAGAAAGATGATAATCCCCGATCCTAACCGGCAATTATGCTCAACACACTTTCCCAAAACGAGACGATTGGCAATGCCAAGGTTTCATTTTCGTCTATTGCACAGATCAGCACAGGTAATAAATTGAAATCAATAAATGTACAACCAGCCCTAATGAAAGTATTGCGTCCAACAACATACATTTATGACAAGTATTTTACGCAACCATCCTGTTGTCCATCAATGTAGTCATGAACATAGATGCTCTAAATGACAGAAACGAACCATCTCTAACAACCGAAAACATCAATTGTTTCAGTTAATGGCGAAACGAAGGGTATTTCCATTTCACGGGAGGGTATGGAGCTAACACATCACGTTGCGCTAATCAGAGTGGCTTGTCTTGAATACGTAAATCACGCGCTCGCTCGTTGAACAGATGCAAATAACGTGGATCTTGAAGGATAACTCTAAGCATGTTTCTGAAACCCTTCACATCACAATCCGCGAATTATTTTTATCCAAGAAATCCTCTAAAACCTGTAAAAATCGCTTCGGTTCATCCAATATAATGAAGTGACCTGCGTTTGGAAAATATTCCACCTAAGCCTGTGGTAAACTATCTAATAGAACAAGCCATTGTTGTGGATGTGCAATAACATCGCGTCCGCCATACATACCCATAACAGGGACATTGAGGTGGCAAAGATGTAGCCGTAAATCGGTTTTCCTCAAGTGGGTAATGCTATATTAAAAGGATTCGAGAATCGTTCTTGATAAGATCCCGATAGATCATGCCGATAAGAGAACACGAAGGCATACCTAGGTGTTCTATGAATTGCTCAACCATGTCTGCGTAAATATCCACAAAATACGTGGATATATTTCTCCCAGATTTTCCACATCCCCAAAAACCCAAATCATAAGGACGGCAAAACAAAGACAAGTGCTCCATTGTTTTTACCCATAATCCCAAGGAGCCTAACCAACCATGTAATAATATGAATAGTTTCTCATGTCCATTGACTTCATAATGCACAACTCCGCAATCAGTAGTAATTGGAGACATTTCTAACAGCGGTTATCCTATTTGCGCATTTCGATTTAGTTATCGGTTTCTTCCCTTTCGATCTCCTCCAATATTGCGTAGAGCAACTCTAATAACACATTTTTTACTTTCTCGCGTTCGGTAGCAACACAACCGATCAACTTAACACTTGGATCTAACCGAAGAGCAATACGCATATCCTCGATGTCCCAAGCATCTTTTAGGTCTTGTTTATTTGCAGCAACTACATATGGAGTTGGGGAATATGCGCGGAATGTCTCCAAAATATAACGGGCTTCCCGAAATGTTTCAGGTCTGGTACTATCTACCATCACGACAAATCCAAGCATGCCATCTGAAAGGATCTCCCACATAAAATCAAATCTTTTTTGTCCGGGTGTTCCAAAGAGATAGAGGACCAAATCTTCATCTACGGTAATACGTCCAAAGTCCATTGCGACTGTCGTAGTATCTTTAACTCTTTCGGGCAATGATGAAATTTTCCGTTCGGTTGATACGACATCAATTTCGCTGATGGAACGGATAAATTCTGTTTTCCCCGAGTTGAATGGTCCTGTAACGACCATTTTGACCGTTTGCATTTACCTAATCCTCTCGTTAAGTCGGAAGAGAACGAATACGAGTAATCAGACGATGAATGATTGAAATCCTCTCCAATTTACTCTTCTTGGCTTCCTTAGGTGTAATAGGTGGAAATTGAGATCTTAACTTGCGTGAAACGCCTTCGGGGCGAATGATTTCAACCAAACCTGCTTGAAGGAGCCCATAAATGACATGCCGGATCTCTACATCATCTAAACCAACTGCACGAGCAATTTGTCTAATACTGTTACTCGGATGTATATAAGTAATTACTTTCCATTCTTTGGGTGTAAAGTGTATATTTTTGATATTGGTTTGGGGGTGATCAACAAATTTTAAATTTACATCCAGGCTTGGAATCTCTTCTTGAAGTTGTTCCCATTCTTTTATACGCCGAGAACCTTCAAGAATTATATTTTCGAGATTGACTCGTACATAAATTTTATCTTGGGGCGGTTCTACACCCACCTCAAAACGAAATTCACCCTCTTTCCAAGTAAGCAATTGATGGATTATAGAAACATAATAGTCTTGTACACACTGAATGACATCTCTTTGTGATAAGTAATTTGCATTGATGAGCAACAAACCCAACTGTTTGTCACTCATCCCATTGGTATGTTCCTTTATGATTTTAAATTGTGTATGGTTTAATTTGTTGTAATTTAATAAAATATGAGCCAGACTATTATCTTCACCAAATAACAAAGCACAAGTTAAAAAACCTTCGTGAAAATAGACTTGAGCCTCCTTTGATGAATCCCTAATGTTTACTCTACCAGTTTTATGAGCCAAATGCACAAGGTTCAACAGTTGTAAGAATGTAAAATCACGAAGATTACCTTTGAGAGCCATACTTATTTTTATTTTAGAGTGGAAATAATTCGATTCGACAAAGCATTTTCATTAATAAGAATTTCGGTAAATCGTAAATAATATAAGCCTTCCTTGACATGCCTGATTTCAACGTTTATAATGATAACGCCTTCCTCGGTAGCTCAATTCGGCAGAGCGGGCGGCTGTTAACCGCTAGGTTCCAGGTTCGAGTCCTGGCCGAGGAGTTAATAAATATATTTCGTTCCGATAAAACCCCCACAACAATTAAAACATGCGGGGTGATTTATTTTATCCCCTTTCCAATTGTTCAAAACAAAAAGTTTTGTTAGGTCTGAATCATTGGGGGTTATAAAAAATCACTGATCCTTAACTTATTAGCTTTTAAAAATGCGCACCCCCATATGACTTTGGGGGTGCTAATGAACTAGAAACCGAATATTTTTTATAGATTAATCATCTGGGGGGTTCTGTTTTGATGATGTTGTTCCATCCTCTTTGACTTTTTTGTCTTCGATATCTTTGGTCTTCTCACTCTTTCTTGCGCTCCCTGAAGGAGAGCGGTTGTCGGTAGCATAAAATCCAGACCCTTTAAAAACAATCCCTACAGGTTGATACACTTTCCGTAAGGCATTTCTTTGACATTCTGGACAACGAGTTAGAGGCTGTTCCTGAAATGTTTGAAACCTTTCAAAACGTATTCCACAATTTTCACATTGGTAAATATAGATAGGCATAAGCACTCTACCTCGCAGGAAAATTTTCCAAAATTATAGCGCGCTAGGATAGCATCAGCAAGCCTGTTGAGTTTTTTTCAAAAATTTTTAACAAAACTCTTATACTTATAAATGACTTAACCCTTCTGCATTTTTATATGGCAAAGTGAAGAAAAAAATACTTCCACCTCCTGGGCGCGGTTCCACCCAAATATGTCCTCCATGTGCTTCAATCACCGATTGACAAAAGGTTAATCCTAGACCCGTACCACGTCGTCTACTTCTCTGTCCGGGTACCTGGACAAATCGTTCGAATATCCGTTCGCGGTATTCTTCCGGTATCCCCGGACCCGAATCTTCCACTCGAACGACGACACCTGTATCGTTACACTCTACTTTGATATTGATCTCTCCACCATCGGGAGTGAACTTTATAGCATTATCTAACAAATTATTCATTACGCGCTGTAATTTTCCCTGATCCGCAATAATCCTTGGAATATGTTGAGGCGTTTTATTTTCTACAGTAATGTGATATTCATTGCACTGAGGAAGAAATTCGTGTACAACCAAATTGATCATTTCGTAAAGATTAACCTCATTGTACTACAAATCCATTTTACCCGATTGCATACGAATAATATCCAAAATAGATTCGATCAAATTGAAGACGCGTTTTGCACTATTCCGTGCAATACGTAAGGCTTGAACAGCCAATTCATTAGAGTTCGGCTCACCCATGATGAATTCCTGAAGAATATCTAAAGAACCTAAAACTGCGCTAATCGGAGAACGCAAATCGTGTATCAGGGATTCGGTAAACACTTCTCTTTCTCTGACGGTAAATTTTTCTTCTGTAACGTCTTTAAAAATCAGGATTAAAGATGCGGGTTGGTTACCTTGGCGCTTTATGAAGGTCATTTCCCGTTGCAATGTTCGACCGGTAGTCGGAATGAACACTAGGGAAATCTTTTTTTCAACGGGTAATGGGTTATCAGACATTAAGAATTCAACGAAACCCTTTACTTCAATCTTACTAAACCCCAAACAATCCAAAATATTGGTTGGCAAATCTACAAATGATCGTCCTATTAGGCAGTTTTTCTCCATGTTTAAAAGAGAATAAGCATTTTCATTGACAGAAGATATATACCCGTCTTTTTCAATGATCACTATCCCCTCATCTAACAGATCGAATATAGTCATTAATTGTTCAAACTTCAGAGTCATAATCTGTTGCGAAAAACCTTTTAAAGCATAACAATATAAAGAGTTAAGGTATAGCCGTTTTAGTAAGTTGGGGTATTTTAGTGATTAAAGTTTCGGTTATGGTTGGTAAATTTGTCGGTTTTGGAGTACGGCTTGGAAAGGCAATTGGAGTTTGTGGTGATACTGTTAATAACAAAGTTTCAAACCTGGTCGGCGTAGGGGTGGAAGTTTTAATAAGCAATCTTGATAAATGTTCCTTCTCTATTTGTTCTTTGACTTTTAATTCTTCATTTTTCGGCGTAATAACTGCTAATAGATCAAGTACTTTATTCCAATCCTTTATGGCTAAAGGCTTATTACCAAGTTCCTCATAGATTTGCGCCCGTAAAAAGTATACATCCATTTCCTGATTGATGTTCGATGCCATTTCCAAGATATTAAAGGTTTGCCCTAATGCATCTTCTAGTCGCCTAGCAACGAACAATGCACGGGCAAACTCAAGGTTAACCTGAAACGAATCAGGTTGTAAACGCTTCGCATAATAAAGGTCATTGACTGCTTTTTGTCCCTCCCCAAGTTCAATGTAAGCAAGCCCCCGATAAAAAATTGCTTCTGTTAGTGTGATATCTAACTCGATTGCCTTCTCAAATGTAACTATGGCTTCTTTCGCTTGACCGATTCGAAAAAGTGATTGACCTAATAAGTTCCATGCAATAGGATCGTCGGTTACATAGGTTGTGTATATTTCAAGTACATGTTTTGCTTTAGCCGGTTCTGATTTCTGTAAATATATTTCTCCCAATAAGCGATATACGGGTAACAGAGTTATATCCAACTGCATTGCCTTATCTGCTGCCTCTATTGCCATTTCCAGTTGACCCAAGCCAAGGTATGCTTGGGCTCGAAAATAAAATAGCCATGGAGATAATGGCATCAACTTTTCAACCTGATATAATTCTTCAAGCGCATGTTCCAATTGATTATTCCGAATGAGGTAATCAGAAAGTTCGAGGCGAGCCTCAGCAAAAGATGGATCTAATTGAATGGCGTTTTTCAGGTCATCTGCAATATCAATATTTGGATCGATGAGTTTCCTTACCCTGGCACGACCTAAATAAGCAGGTGCAAAATTCTCATCAATAGCCAGTGCCCTTTCATAAGCAAGGAGGGCATCCTCGTTTTTACCCATCATACGATATGCTTCGCCAATATAATAAAAAAGGTCTGCTGCATTAGGTTCAATGATTCCCGCCTGTTGCATAAATTGCAACATTGAAGCATAATCTCCAACGTTCATAGCACGCAAGCCCGCTTGATAGGCTTCGCTGATGGGATGGGGTGTGTTGATATAGAGTGGCGTAGGTGTATAGGTGGCTTTGAGCATCATCCAAAGAGGCGTTGGTCCAATAAACGTCGGGGGTGGAGTCTGATAGAAAGGTGTGTGTTTAGAAAGTATTGTAGCAGTTGGTTTAGGTGTCCATGGTATCGGTGTAACTGTCATTGATGGGCTTAGAAAAAATTTTCCAGAGAAATAACTCGACGAAAAATAAAACACCAAAAGGAAGAAAATCGAAACAATTCCCAAGCGAAGGAACAAACGATTTAATTCCCTCTTTTCTTTTCTAAGTTTATTGTGAACAAATGGAGGGATTAATTCTTCAACCTCCCATTGTTTTTTTATGATCTGAGTGTATTCTCCCTCTTGTGCAGGTAAGTCGCCTAATAAAATCAATCCTTTCTTTGCTAAGGCGTTCTCTGGGTCTATTCGCAAGACATTTCTCAAGCAGAAAACACATTCCTTCTTGCTCTCAACAGCCGCGCTCATTAAGAGCCAATATTGCGGACTATTCTGGTCTTTACGCAATAATCGGGTGATGAGGTCACGCGCTCTAGAAGTTTGACCTTGGGCAATTGCTTCAATTGCCTCTTGTAACATTAAGTCATCTGTCACTATGACCTCGAATATTAATACTTTAGATAGGAGAGCCAGGTAATCAAAGGTACCCCCAAATGAGGATATGAATATTCTGGAGTATTCACACTATTTTCATAAACTATATTCCATATAAGGTCAAAGGTACTGGAGTGAAAACTAAAATAAAAATCAGGATACCTAGTAAGGCTAAAACCTTACGATTGTTATCAAGAGGTGTTATTTGGTCGAGTGGCTCCGCATGAAAGCGTCCAAGCATGAAAATTAGAAATGCCCATAACCACCACCCAGACCAAACAGTTCCCAATATGACCAAGACAACCAAAATGATTGGTAAAACATTCTTGGTTCTTCTACCTAAAAGCACATACAAGATATGTCCACCATCTAATTGACCAGCCGGTATCAAATTAAGGGCGGTTACTAATAATCCCGCCCAACCAGCCCATGCTACCGGGTGTAGTAATACATCTATTCCACCGATGGGTATTGGGCGTCCTGTAAAGAAGTAACGAATCCAGTAAAGAAAAGGCGAAACATTTCCATAACTGATTGGATCAGGAAGCAAACGACCGAAGACGAAAAATTTTGCCAACAAATAGAGGATTGAATTTCCTTCAAGGCTGACCCCTACCCCTCCGCGGGTTGGTAATTGATTGAGATCAGATAGATACAAACCCAGGATTAGAACCGGTACGGCAACTAGCAATCCAGCCAATGGTCCGGCAATGCCTATATCGAGTAAAATTCGCTTGTTCTTTGGTGGTTCCTTGAGTTGAATAAAAGCCCCCATGGTACCAAATGGACTAAAAGGGAACGGAATAAAATAGGGCAATGTAACCGCAGTCCGATGGTACCGCGCCGCAAGATAATGACCAAACTCATGAGCAACCAGTATGGCTAATATGCTTATTGCAAAGGATATTCCATAACCAATTGCGCGAATTACATGAGGCAAGATGAGAGATAAGTCTGTTGATAATGGTCCGTCGTAGTGAAAAAACGCTCCCGCGAAAAACACACTGAACAAAGTTAATAAAAATAATAAAAGATTGATCCATGGATTGGAAGAATGAGGTTGAATCCTTCCTTTTACAAGAATGATTATATGTTCTCCCTTCTCAGAACGAAACAAAGGAGTGATATTTAAAGGTTGTAATGCTGATGACAACCGATCGTAAGCAAGAGATGATTCGACAATCAATCGCCCATGATAGCGCGCGACGAAGTTTTGTCTTTCCTCACCCCATGTAATTGAATCAATGCGCATCACCTGACTAACAAGTCTTGTGTAAATGTCTTCATTTATTAAATCACTTGAATTGAGTAAACTTTGATAACCATTCATATTTTCCTTCACCGTTAAAAATACTGCCATTTATCTCCCTATGACAAATTCTGCTCAAAATAATAGAAATCACAAAGGCGGGAGTGGATGGGAGTCGAACCCACCGCGGCTCGCAACGCGACCCGCCAACGGTTTTGAAGACCGAGGAGCCCACCGGGACCCAACCACTCCCAACATTTTTACATTCTATTATCCAACGAATTTGATTATACCTTTGTACTAAAACTGTGTAAAGCAAGGGATATTAACTAAAACAATGCGATAGGTTTTGAAAGTTCATCAATTTATTATTATTTAGAATTCCATCAATAGAGGTTACATTATGCGAAAAGTTGCTATTTTAGGAATTGGGCAAACGAAGGTTGGTGAACATTGGGATAAATCTCTCCAAGAATTGGCTGCTGAAGCGATTCTGGTCGCCTTAGACGAAGCAAAATTGTCATCCGTGGAAGGTTTATTTGTCGGTAATATGTTATCGGGTTCTTTAAATCATCAAGAGCATTTGGGGGCTATGATTGCTGATTGGATAGGACTCAAGGACATCGAGATAGCAAAGTTCGAGGCTGCATGTGGATCGGGAGGAGCAGCCTTTCGGGCGGGAGTGATTGCTGTTGCCTCCTGCGAACTCGAATCGGTCTTGGTTGTCGGTGTTGAAAAAATGACCGACTCCAAAATGAGTGAAACGACAACCGCCTTGGCTACCGCAGCAGATGCGGATTGGGAATCAACTCAAGGCTTATCCTTCGTCGGCATCAATGCATTAATTATGCAAAGATATATGTATGAATATGGGTGGAAACATAACGATTTTGCACCCTTTCCAATGGTTGCACATGAGAATGCCGCGCTTAATCCATATGCTCGATTACGATCCCCCATTTCTGAGGAAGATTATAATAAAGCGCGCATGATTGCTGATCCTATCAACGTTCTTGATGCTTCTCCCATAGGCGATGGTGCGGCTGCAGTTGTCATCGTTCCTGCATCGAAAGTTCATCATCATGCAAATAAAACCATCATTGTTGCTGGTTCTGATTCAACCACCGATACAATTGCTCTTCACGATAGAAAAGATCCACTTTGGTTATCCGCTGCTTATAAATCAGCCCGAAAAGTTTATTCACAAGCCTGTGTTCAACCCCAGGATATAGATGTCTTTGAGGTACACGATGCTTTTTCCATTATGTCTGCATTGTCACTTGAAGCATGCGGCTTCGCCGAAAGGGGGCAAGCCCCAAGATTGGCTCTCGAAGGGGAAATCTCACTCACCGGGCGCATCCCTATCACCACATTTGGCGGATTGAAAGCAAGGGGACATCCGGTAGGAGCCACAGGGGTGTACCAAATTGTAGAGTTGGTGAGACAATTGCGCGGAGAGGCAGGAAAAAATCAAGTGGATGGCGCAAAGGTTGGACTCACACAGAACATAGGTGGTAGTGGGGCAACCATTATCTCGCATATTTTGATGACCCAACCATGAAGTCTGAGACACGCATCGGTATAGATATTGGGGGAACCTTTACAGATTTTGTCGTATTATTACCCACATCTGGTCTATTGCAAACCCTAAAATTACCAACCTCGATTCCGGATCCATCACAGTCTGTATTACAAGGTTTTAAGGAAGTTGTTGGATATCAGGAAAACTTGGGGTTGCCTCAAGAATTATCTATTGTTCATGGTTCAACCGTTGCAACCAATGCTCTATTAGAACATAAAGGGGCTCGAACTGCATTAATCACAACCCATGGTTTCAAAGACATCCTTCAAATCGGAAGACAAAATCGCCAATCTCTTTACGATTTATTTTACGATCCGCCTATACCCTTAGTGCCAGATTTTTTAAGATTTGAGGCCATAGAACGAATTGACCACCATGGCGATATAGTGGTACCACTAAAAGAGGATTCAATTGACCATATCATTCAACAACTTGAAAAACATAAAGTTGAGTCAGTAGCAATTTGTTTATTATTCTCATTTCTATACCCACACCATGAAATGAATATTGCTCAAAAAATTCATCAAAAAGGTTTCTTTACCTCGTTATCTAGTGAGATTCTGCCTGAATTTCGTGAGTATGAGAGGACATCAACTACCGTTGTCAACGCTTATGTATCACCGATCTTGGAGCGATACTTATCACGAATAGAGGAGATGATTCCTAAACAAATCAGACATGCAAACATGAAACTCAGGATCATGCAATCAAACGGAGGGCAAATTAGTCTTCAAGAAGCAAAAAGGTTCGGTGTGCGGTGTATATTATCAGGACCCGCCGGAGGGGTTATAGGCAGTCAGTTCATTTATCAAGTGTCTACAAACTCGATGAATTCAAATAAAATAATCACCTTTGACATGGGAGGAACATCTACTGATGTCTCGTTAATAGATGGACAACCTAAAATTACAACCGAAGCAAACCTGGGGGGATATCCCATACACATACCAATGATAGATATTCATACGATTGGTGCCGGCGGTGGATCGATTGCTTATGTGGATGTTGGTGGAGCCTTACGGGTTGGTCCTAGGAGTGCAGGCGCTTATCCAGGTCCAGCCTGCTACGGACATTGTTCTCGTGATGAGGCTCAACCCACCGTGACAGATGCTAATCTAATTTTAGGTCGATTGATTCCCGAAAAGTTTCTTGGTGGTCGGATTCACCTTGATCCAAGCCTTGCATATTATGCAATATTGAAATTAGCCAATAAATTAAATTTAGATGTTGTACAAACCGCCTTAGGCATCATCGAAATCACTAATACAATCATGGAAGGTGCGATTCGTGTGATCTCTATTGAACGAGGATATGACCCACGTGAGTTTACACTCTTGGCTTTCGGTGGTGCAGGAGGGCTACATGCTACAAACCTTGCTCGACGTTTAGGCATACCACGTATTCTTATTCCTCCTTTTGCAGCAACTTTATCCGCATTCGGCATGATCGTGGCTGATGTAATCAAAGATTATTCTCTAACGGTCATGCTTCCAAACCAAACACCCCTTTTAGATGTACAGACCGCTTTCCTGCCTCTGCTAAAAAAAGCCAAAGAAGATATTACAAAAGAATCCTCCTCCTCACAGGATATTTTCTTTGAGCAAATTTTAGACATGAGATATAAAGGTCAATCCTATGAACTTCCCGTACCTCTAACGCAAAACCCATGGATGGAATTCCACAATATTCACAAGCAAGCATATGGATACTCCTGTCCAAATGCACCCATAGAAATTGTCAACCTCCGCGTTCGAGCCATCAGTAGAATACCATCCATATCAATTAAATACGAGGACAAATCTAATCCTGATCCATCCCATGCTCTAATTGGTCACCGAAGGATAGTTTTACCTTATGGCGAAGTTGAAATTCCCTTTTATCAAGGTGAAAAACTCAGACCCGGCAACATCTTCTACGGTCCAGCAATCATTGTCAGGGAGGATACAACAATACTTCTTGAACCTCATGATCAATGTGCTATAGATAATTATCGAAATTTATCCATATCAGTAAACGTGAAGTTATGATGGAACATCCACACGACCCGATACGATTAGCAATCTTCAAGCATTTATTTTCATCAATTGCTGAAGAGATGGGCGTAATACTTCGCAAAGCAAGTTATTCATCCAATATAAAAGAACGACGAGATTTCTCCTGCGCATTGTTCAACGCTAAAGGCGAAATGGTGACTCAGGCAGAACATATCCCTGTGCATTTAGGTTCCATGCCCTTATCAGTACAATCGGCTATTCAATCTTTCTTGGACTCCACAACGAATAATTCCTACTCAAAATCAAAAGGGCTCCAACCAGGCGATGTCATCATTCTCAATGACCCATTTCGAGGAGGTACTCATCTTCCCGATATTACCTTGGTTACACCGATTTTTATGGAATCTAAAGAGGATTCTATTGAGAAACACCAACTGATAGGATTTGCAGCTAATCGGGCTCATCATGCAGATATTGGTGGTATGTCACCTGGTTCCATGCCAATAGCATCAGAGATCTATCAGGAGGGATTGATCATTCCTCCCCTTAAAATTATCGAAGCAGGAGAAATCAATGAAAATCTTCTAAATCTCATACTCGCAAATGTACGTACCCCTAACGAACGATTGGGAGATATACTAGCACAAATTGCTGCGAACCAACGCGGAGCAGTTCGGTTAAATGAACTTATATCTCGTTATGGACCAAACGAAGTTTTCTACTACATGGATGCGCTTTTGGCTTATACCGAACGAGTAATGCGAAATATGCTCAAGAGCATACCGGATGGTGTGTACTCATTTATGGACTTCATGGATGATGATGGTAAAGGGAATGAGGAGATTCCCATCAAGGTGACCATAACGATCGCAGGAGATCAAGCCATTATTGATTTTACCGGAACTGCACCGCAACAAATGGGTGGCATCAATGCTGTCTTTGCTATCACGCTATCGGCGGTTTATTATGTTTTTCGCTGCCTTTTAGATATTGATATACCCAACAATACAGGATTGCTTGCTCCCATCAAAGTAATTGCACCTCAAGGAACAATTGTAAACGCTTCACATCCCTCACCTGTAGCCGGTGGAAATGTTGAGACATCACAACGGATTGTAGATGTGCTTTTGGGAGCCTTAGCTCAAGCATGTCCACATCGAATACCCGCTGCTAGCCAAGGGACGATGAACAACATCGCCATTGGTGGAATGAGAGACGATAAATCACAATTTACCTATTATGAAACGATTGGCGGAGGTATGGGAGCAAGACCGAATAAAGATGGAGCCTCTGCGATCCATACCCATATGACAAATACACTTAATACACCGATAGAAGCGATTGAATTTGAATATCCATTGAGAATCCTCAAATATGGCATTCGAAAAGAGTCTGGCGGCAAGGGAAAATACCATGGTGGGGATGGCATCGAACGAGAAATTCAATTGATGGTTGATACCCAAGTCAGCCTCATCTCTGAACGCAGGAAAATACCCCCATATGGATTGGCTGGAGGAGAAAATGGGAAAACTGGTGAAAATATCTTAATCCATGATAACGAGGAAACCTCCCTACCAGCAAAAGGGATTTTTTCGATGAAGGCTGGAGATGTTATTCGAATAAGAACCCCAGGGGGTGGTGGTTACGGATTTCCGGAAAATCGGTTTGATTAAGTTCCTCTTTTTTTGATTATTTTAAATCTTGCACCAATCCAAGGTTCATCCGCATTACTCCGCTTAGGTAATTTGATGTTCTTAAGTTTTTGTAATATCTCCTCAGAAACTGAAATCATGGACTGAATATCGTCCCCCAAAAAGGCTTCTAACATTGCATTGCTCATTCTATTTACCCATTCCCATTCTAATCGGTAACGATCGGCTTTGAGCCAATACCCTCGCCTTTCCCAAGCCTCTGCTGAATGATTGACATTTTGGTATAAGGATTTTAGATTCAATGTAATAAAGGCAGCCAAATCTTGAACCAACTCATTTGGTTCTTTTGCCTCGATCAGTTTTCTTGATGCTAAAACAATAGATTGTGATAATTGTTTCCGTTCTTGGTTATTTTGCACAACCTTGACAATTCGAACCAACTTTATACACTCCGGTTTATAGTATATATCACTGATGGATTTTCATTATAAACGAATTATTGACGTTATAAGTTATGTGACTTATAATTTTGCCCGCAAACAAATATGTAATGGGGAAGTGCTGGAACTGGCAGACAGGCGTGACTTAGGATCACGTGCCGAAAGGCGTGAGGGTTCAACTCCCTCCTTCCCCATTATAATTGTGTCAATATCACTTTTAACAACCTATTAAATTTTTTCCAAGTGACACCTTAAGTGATTTTGAGAGGTAAGAATTTTGAAAATAGAAACTCAGTATCTTGAAGATCATCAATCGAAATTAGTTGTCGAATTTGAGCCGGAATTGCTCGATCAAGCAAAACGACAAGCAGCAAAAAATATTGCTAGAAAGACTAAAATTCCAGGCTTTCGCCCTGGCAAGATACCCTTTCACATCGTTCAACGATATGTAGGTGATGAGTTCCTAACTGAAGAGGCGATCAAAGTTTTAATTTCAACGCATTACCCTTCAATCGTTGACCAAGCAAAAATAGAACCCTACGGTCCTGGTCGGCTCGAAAAAATCATCTCAACCGAGCCTTTGATTCTCGAATTTTGCGTCCCTTTAAAGGCAGAAGTCCAATTAGGTGATTATCGGTCGATTCGCATCCCTTATAATCCACCATCTATCTCTGAAGAGGATGTTGTTCGCGCCATAGACGTACTCCGAGGACTCCAAGCCATTGAAGAACCGGTTACGCGTCCAATTCAACCTGGTGATCGAGTCTACATCCGCATTCATGCTAAAAGGATGAAAACCGAAGACCTTCCAGAAACAACAATCATCAGAGAAAGGAATTACTCACTTATCATCCCCACAGACCTAGAAACACCAGGAGGTGAATGGCCTTTCCCCGGCTTTTCAAAAGAATTACTCAGCATGAAAGTAGGAGAAGAGAAGACCTTTTTATATACCTATCCCGATGATTCTGAATATGTTTCCCTTCGTAATAAAACCGTTGAATTCAATGTTCATATTGATGAGGTAAAATCTCGAACTTTACCAGAACTTAACGATGAGTTTGCTCAATCCATAGAAGAAGGGAAATACGCAACGATTGAGGAATTGAAAAATGACGTTCGTGAAAAACTACAAGGAGAATTGATCGAACGTTATCACGAGGATTATGATGATGAAATCTTAACAAAGATAATATCTATTTCAACCATAAAATATCCCCCTCAATTGCTAGAAGAGGAAATAGAAGACACCATCAATTCAATAAAGATGAGATTACAGTCCCAAGGTACAAGTTTTGAGGTATACCTAAAATCTAAAGGCATAAGTGAAAATGAATATCGCGAAGAGATCAAACCCGATATTGAAACCAGGTTAAAAAAGTATCTTGTACTTTATGAAATTGCAAAAGCGGAGGATATTTCTATCAACGAAGATGAACTAAAGGAGGAAACACAGAAATCCGCAACGGAAGTATTAAAATTCTTACCCAATAGAAGGTTGAACAGAACTTCATCCCAAGACTTGTTAAATAAAATTGCCATGCAATCCAGTTTTAATCTATTTGTTCAACATACCCTTGAAAGATTACGCCAGATTGCAAAAAGTGAAGTTACAGAATATTCTTCTTCAACGGAGAAACCAGAAGAGGAGAAACTACATATTGAACCCATAGATTTAGGATCCAATCATATTCAAACGAATGAGGACACAACAGAATGAACATGAAATTTCTCGAATCGCTTATTCCAATGGTTATCGAAACTACAGGTCGTGGCGAACGGGCGTACGATATCTACTCATTGTTGCTGAAGAATCGGATTATATTCTTAGGCACACCAATAAACGATCAGGTTGCCAACCTGATCGTTGCTCAATTGCTCTATTTAAACCAAGAAGACCGCGAAGCACCGATCAGCATGTATATCAATAGCCCTGGTGGACAAGTATATGCTGGATTGGCTATCTACGATACCATGCAAATGATATCCAATCCAATCAGTACCGTTGCGGTAGGCATGACTGCATCTTTTGGAACGGTATTGTTAGCAGCCGGAACTAAAGGTCAAAGATACGCTCTCCCTAATGCAACCATTCATTTACATCAACCTGCTGGCGGTGTTCAAGGGCAAGTTACGGATATAGAGATTCAAGCAAAGGAATTTCTACGACTACGCACCAATCTCAATCAAATACTTTCAAAACACACCGGACAACCTTTAGAAGTCATTGAACGCGATACTGAGCGAGATTTTTGGATGGAAGCCAAAGCAGCCGTTGAGTATGGCATTGTAGATAAGGTGCTTGAAATTCAGTCGAAAACATAAGGCAGTACACATAACTCTGATTTCAATTCGCTTTTCACCGAATGGTAAAATATTGCCATTCGGTTTTTTTATAATTAAATCCATTATCTTCGAACTTGGGGAACTTTCATGCAAAGAGTTAATCAATCAATAAGAAACCTAATTATTGATATGGATGGAGTTTTATGGAGGGAATCAGAACCCATTGGTGATCTGCCGACTATTTTCAGCCGCATGAGTCATTTAAATCTAAATTTCATATTAGCCAGCAATAATGCAACAAAGACCATTGATCAGTTAAAACAAAAATTGAAATCATTCGGAGTTGAAATAAATCCAAAACAAGTGATTAATTCCGCCTTTGCCACCGCTATGTATTTAAGCAAGAAGCATCCTCAAGGTGGTCCGGTGTTCATCATTGGTGAAGAAGGATTGATCCGATGCTTAGCCGAATTCAATTTTTACCATGATGAACAAAATGTACTCGCCGTGGTAGTTGCCCTGGATAGAAATTTGACCTATCAGAAGTTAAAACAAGCCTCTTTGCTCATTATGTCCGGAATTCCTTGGATCGGTACAAATCCAGATCGCACATTTCCGACCTCCGAAGGATTGATTCCTGGTGCCGGAGCCATTATCGCTGCATTGGAAGCAGCAACCGGAATTCAACCAAAGATCATTGGAAAACCTCAACCAGAAATCTATCTGGCTGCTTTATCTCGCCTAGGGGCTACACCTTCAGAGACCATGGTCATAGGCGATCGATTAGATACAGATATCGTAGGCGCACAAAAAATCGGTTGTCCAACTGCTCTTGTCCTATCCGGAGTAACCTCGCAGTCCACTGCATCCTTATGGCAACCTGCTCCAGACATTATTGCCGATGATTTGAACTCCGTTTTGGATTATTTAGAGGATGAATGAGCAATGGTCCTATGAATTACTATCCATCTATTTATGATCTTAATTTTTCAGATTTATTCAATTTAATTCAAGCGTTAGGGCAACCCAATTATCGTGCAAAGCAAATTTGGCAAGGTTTATATAAGCATCTTTGGTCATCGCCTCAAGATTTTACAAATATTCCTAAATCTCTTCGCCAAGAATTAGAAGATAGATTTTCTTTTTCGAACCTGATTCATGTAAAAACAACCTCCTCCTCAAAAGAAGAAGCGGAAAAATATCTTTTCACATTAAACGATGGAAGGGCTATTGAGACAGTATTGATGTTCTATGATGAAACCCCGCAATTTGAACATCAAGAGCACATTATGGAACGCAAACGTCGTTCTTTATGTGTATCTTCTCAGGTTGGATGTGCATTGGGGTGTGTATTTTGCGCCACCGGTCAAATGGGTTTCGTTAGAAACCTGCAATGTGGAGAAATTGTTGAACAAGTCCTGTATGCTGAAAGGAGGTTGAGAACATCAGGAGAACGATTGACACATGTAAACTTTATGGGTATGGGGGAACCTTTTCATAATTATCAAGAAGTTATTTTGGCTATCGAAATACTCAACCACCCTGAAGGATTGAACCTCGGTGTAAGACGATTTACCATCTCCACAGCCGGCTTAGTTCCGGCAATAAGGAGATTCACCAACGAACAACATCAAATTAATTTAGCAGTATCCTTACATGCAGCAGATGATGATTTACGCAGCCAACTCATGCCCATCAATCGTAAATATCCATTGGAAGAACTCATTGATGCCTGTCGAGAATATACCCAAAAATTGAGGAGGAGAATCACCTTTGAGTGGGCATTGATACACAAAATCAATGACCAATTATCACAAGCCCGAAAATTAGGTAAATTATTGAAAGGTATTCTCTGCCACATTAACTTGATCCCTTTGAATCCATCTCCAGGTTACCCTGGTCGTGGTAGTCATCCAGAACAGGTTTCTCTATTTCAATCAGAACTGCTGAGACAAGGATTTTCATGTACTATACGAATGCGTCGCGGTACTGATATTCGAGCAGGTTGTGGACAACTAGCCACACAATTACAAAGATCAACCTAAAGGATATTCAAGATGGTTGCTAAAGTTATTGTCAACCCTTACGCTGGTAGGTGGCTCGCATTAAAACATCTCCCAGAAGTTGAATCTGTACTCCAAGACCTCGGTTTGGATTATGAGTTAGTCATTACCGAAAGACCAGGGCACGGTATCGAACTGGCTAAACAAGCAGTTGAACTTGGATACAAACCCATCATTTCTGTGGGTGGTGATGGCAGCATTAGTGAGGTTGTCAATGGCATCGCTCAAGCATCTGGTTTAGGAGAGTCTCAAAATAGACTATCGGAAATCCCCCCATTGGGTATCATCCCTATGGGTTCTGCTAATGATTTGGTGGATAATTTAGGGTTGCCAAAAGACATTCGAATGGCAGTAAAAGGCATCATGAAGGGGAAGACAAGATACATTGATTTAGGCATGGTAAAGATACTCGATGGGCAGACTTGGAAAACAAGATTTTTCGACAACAATGCAGCCATCGGCTTAGAACCGTATATCACTTTGATTCAACAAAGAATTCGCCGAGTGCGTGGGATCGTTCGATATTTATTGGCTACACTCATGGGAATTCGAGATAATCCAAAATGGCAGGTCCAATTAGAATGGGAAAATGGAAGTTATGAGGGGCTTGTGACCCTGGTGACCGTTGGCAATTGCCAAAGGACAGGAGGGTTATTTTATATGACCCCTCACGCCGATCCCACCGATGGAAAATTGACCTTTGTGTATGGTTATATGCCAACCCGATTGAAAATATTACAACTTTTACCTAAAACAATGAAAAGTGGCACCGGCAATTATGTGGAACATCCCTCCATCCATGAGATACACTCTTCTTGGCTAAAAATTCGATCATTTCAACCCACACCGGCACATGCTGATGGCGAAATCCTCTCAAGTGCAGTTTTCCAAATTATGTACGGGATACTTCCCAAATCTCTACCAATCCTATTTCCATGAGTTAAATGCTTGACTATCTAATACGGTTCTCTCTGAAAATCTTCTTTCACTTACTTTACAATCCATTTGCATGGACCTATGATGCTGTTTCCGCAATTGTTTCCGTAAATCAGTGGAGGCAATGGATTCTCACCGTAATTCCATATATTCCTCATGAGCAAAACCCTACAAAAGTATTAGAATTAGGTTACGGAACTGCTAATTTGATGAAAGCACTGATGGAAAACGGATATCAAGTGTTTGGACTAGACCGTAGCCCTAATATGGCGAAATTGGCAAAGAAGAGACTTCAGAAATTTGATTTGCCGATCGCCTTGTGTATTGGAATTGCGCAACAAATTCCTTTTCAAAGCCATTCCTTCGATTGCGTAGTTTCAACTTTCCCAACCCGTTTCATCTATGAAGAGAGCACACTTAGAGAGATAAAACGCGTTTTGGTTCCGTCAGGCAGATTGGTCGTTGTACCACAAGCCACAATCGTTAATGAAAATCTCCTTGATAAGGCGGCTTCATGGCTTTTTAAAATCACCGGTCAATCATCCGTTTGGATGCAAGAGAATGAGCAACCATTTCGACAAGTTGGTTTCAAAACAAAGGTGTTGCATCATCAACTCGAACGAAGCATCGTTACCATCATCCTAGCACAACCAATAACCACATGAACAATCTTCGCCTACCTATTGATGATATGGAAATAGAGATTGCTGTTTCAAAAACAAATAAATATGCATCCCATGAAAGTGGAGACACCGTAGAAGTTGTTGAGCGCCCCAATGGCGGTCTTTCGATCGTCATGGCGGATGGTCAAAGTTCTGGTAAAGGGGCAAAATTTATCTCAACTTTAGTGGTACGCAAAGTAATCAGCCTCTTAGCCGAAGGGGTGCGAGATGGTGCTGCGGCTCGAGCAGCATCAGATTACCTCTTCACAGAAAAGGGTGGCAAAGTATCTGCCACTCTCAATATTCTTTCTATTGACATGTTGACAAATACATTGGTCATCACGCGAAATAACCCAACTGAAGTGTTGATAATATTTCAAGACGAAATTCACAAACTCGATGAACCGAGTACACCCATTGGTTTATATCGGAATACTCGACCGGTTATCGTCGAATTGCCTCTGCAAGTTGGTTTGATGGCAATTGCTTATACTGATGGATTAATATATGCTGGCACACGATTCGGACAGGAAATTGATGTCCTGACCGAGGTACGTGCATTGATAGAAAACGAAACAGAACCATCCTCTACTTCAATTGCTGATTCGTTGCTCGAACATGCATTGAAACTCGAGAATCACCGCCCTATTGATGATATCAGTGTGATTGCATTACGTGTGAATAGCTTCTCTGGACAAAATATCCGTAGAATGTCTGTGCGGTTACCAATAATGCCATAATGGATTATGACTTTCTCTTGATAGAGATTATCTCGTCTTCAGAATGGTTGAGAAGGTAAATCATTCGATCATAATTGGTGTCGTTGGACCGTGCTCTGCAGGGAAAACCACGTTAATCAATGCACTCAAACAATATGGATACGATGCCCATCACATCGCTCAAGAACATTCCTTTGTGCCAGAAATGTGGCAGAAAATAACATTCCCACAAATACTCATTTACCTCGATGTTTCTTATGAACAATGTGTTCAAAGAAAATTCCTATCCATCACACGGGAAGAATTTGAAGATGAGATTGAAAGGTTACAGCACGCGCGACAACACGCGGATTTCTACATCCATACTGATTACTTCACCAAAGAAGAGGTGTTAGAAAAGGTATTGAAATATCTGCGCGAACGGGAGATCCCATTCGATCCGCAGGTTCTAGCGGATTAATTCCATCACCCTTTTCTGAAAGAATGATGGACACATAATCTATTCAGGAGTATAATCTTTCTTCGCCAGCCTCTGGCTGGTATTTGTTTGAACCCTTCAAGGAGGCAATGGATTTATCAATGAAGCGCTATCGTACATTAATCCTCATTTTCATTTTGGTTGGTTTGGCTATATGGATCGATCTACCGAATCATCCTGGTATACATATTGGAAATTACAACCGTGAAATTCAAACACACCTTGGATTGGATTTGGTAGGTGGTGTCCAGGCATTGTTAGAGGCTGATTTACCTGAGGGCACACCCATAGAATATGAAGCAATGCGAACCGCTGCTACGATTGTTGAAAACCGTGTCAATGCTCTTGGTGTGAGTGAAGCCGTCGTCCAACAAGCAGGAGATCGTCGAATTGTCGTGGAAATCCCCGGGGAAAAAGACCCTGAACAAGCCCTGAAAACCATTCGCCAAACAGGTTTACTTGAATTCGTCGAGATGGGTGATAATCCACTACCCGAAGGGACCATCATCCAAACCGACTTTGGATCAACAAATGAAGTATCCCCAACCCAACAACCTACTCCAACAGAAACTACGGAACCGATCACCCCGACAGTGACTGAACAACCTCAAACCATCTATCACACCGTGATGACCGGCTCCGCCTTGAAGACCGTTTCAGTCACTAAAAGCCAAACAGGGAAGTACGAGGTTGCTTTTCAACTCACAGATGAGGGCACAAAGATTTTTGGAGATTACACATCAAAGAATGTTGGTAAGTTCCTGGCGATTGTATTAGATAAACAGGTCATCTCCGTGCCTAGAATCCAAACTGCCATCACCGAAGGTAGTGGAGTGATCACCGGGGATTTCACGTTGGAAAGCGCAAATGCACTGGCTGTTCAATTGCGATATGGCTCTTTACCGATTCCCCTGAAAGTAGTTGAAAGCCGAACCGTGGGTCCAACACTAGGACAAGATTCCTTGCGTAAGAGCCTCATTGCCGGAATTGCCGGATTGAGTATCGTTTTTTCATTCATGGCTTTGTATTATAGATTACCAGGGCTTTTAGCCAACCTCGCTGTAATTATCTATGCGTTGATCACGTTTGCACTATTTCGTTTCATCCCAGTAACGCTCACTCTGCCCGGAATCGCCGGATTGATGCTCAGCACAGGGAGTGCATTAGATGCCAATATCCTCATATTTGAACGGATGAAAGAGGAACTAAGAAGTGGGAGACCCCTCTTACAAGCCGTTGAACTGGGTTGGAAACGCGCTTGGCCTTCCATTCGCGACTCGAACATCGCCACCCTCATCACCTGCGGCATTCTCTTCTGGTTTGGAAGTACGTTTGGAGCAACGATTGTTAAAGGCTTTTCCGTGACGCTTGCCCTTGGCGTTGGAGTAAGTTTGTTCACTGCCATCGTTGTGACACGAACTTTCTTAAACATCACTTTAAATGCAATTCCAAAACTCAATCTAAATATATGGTTCGGAATATAATCGGAGAGGTTTTATGCTAAATCTACTTGGAAAGCGTTACGTATTCTTTGGCATTTCTCTACTCATCATCATCCCTGGCTTGATATTAGCCTCCATTAACCTACCATTAGCCATTGATTTTACGGGTGGCTCACTTCTAGAAGTTCGTTTCGAATCCGGAAAGGCGCCTCAACCATCCTTAATTATTGAACTCTATAAAGAGTTGGGAGTAGAAGATGTCACCGTTCAAACCACTGGTGAGGATATTCTCATCGCTCGTTCATCCTTTCTGGATGATGAAACAAGTGGAAAGATCGTCTCAGCAATGGAACAAAGGTTTTCAGATACTGTGATTGTTCGCCGATTTGAAAGGGTTGGACCGACCATCGGTCAAGAGGTTACAAAACGAGCCACTTTGGCTGTAGCCATTGCAACAATTATCGTCATTCTTTATATTACTTACGCCTTTCGAGGGATACCTCATGCGTTTCGTTACGGAATCTGTGCCATCATTGCCATGATTCATGACGTGGCAATCGTGTTCAGTCTGGGTGCAATCGGGGGAAGGTTGTTCGGTTGGCAGATTGATGCACTGTTCTTGACGGCATTGTTAACCGTGATTGGTTTCTCTGTTCAAGATAAAATTGTTGTGTTTGACCGAATTCGCGAGAACTCAACGATTTACAAAAAACTCTCCTTCGAGACACTGGTCAACCATTCCATCATACAAACCCTCCAGAGATCCATCAACACTCAATTGATGACTGTAGAGTTCATGCTGCTCGCCTTAGCCCTCTTCGGGGGAGTGACCTTGAGGGAATTCGCAGTGATCTTGCTTGTTGGTTTGTTTAGTGGTACGTACTCTTCGATTTTCATCGCCGCCCCCATCTTAGTGGTTTGGGAAAATCGCGAGTGGCTAAAGTGGTTTAGGCGAGGAAATGCAGCCGTCACGTAAATTCAATCTTTCTCACTTAATTCTTGAAATCGCTAAGGGTTCTTGTCTCGCCATTCTATTGGCTGGACTATCTGTTATTATTCTGCTAATCGCCTTTCTCCTTTACCCGAAACACGCAAACATTTTAATCTTAGGGATTGATCGCTCACCACAAGGTACGTATGTGGGGCGCAGCGATACGATTATCCTTCTCACCGCAAACCCCCTCAAACCTTATGTTGGTATGCTTTCGATTCCGCGTGATATATGGGTAACCATTCCCGGTGTTGGAGAAAACCGCATCAATACTGCTCACTTCTTTGCAGAAGCCAATCAACCCAACACAGGACCTTATGCCACCATTCAAACCATTGAACAAAACTTTGGGGTACCAATAGATTATTACATTCGTATCAGATTTGAAGATTTTATAGAGATGATTGATGCCATCGGTGGAGTAGATATTACTTTAGAAAAGCCAATGGCAGGTTTCTCCTCAGGCAATCATCATCTAAACGGGGAGCAAAGTCTGGCTTTCGTGAGAGACCGTCAGGGTAGTGATGACTTTTTCCGTATGCAGAGAGGTCAAATGTTCCTCAGAGCCTTTGTGAGAGAAGTTGCGCGACCGAAGAATTGGACTCATTTACCCTTCATCAGGAAGGTGTTAATAAAGTCAATTGATACCAACCTACCCATTTGGGAATTTCCTCGCCTTGCAGTAGCCTTCATCAGAGTAGGCATGGATGGGGTAGATGGGCGGATCATCTCAAGAGAGATGGTCAAGCCGTTCACCACCAATGAAGGTGCTCAGGTCCTCGCTCCAGACTGGTCGAAGATTTTACCGCTCATCGAGGAGATGTTTGGCAGGTAGAGCATAATCCATTTGAACCTCAACATTGCATTGAGGCACATCCCCCGTATATTGGGTAATACAATTCATTGGGGTAATTTCAGCAATTTCCCCATTCGAAGACATGGAGAAGACAAACCAAAAATTACCCTCTCCTTGCTCAGGTACGGTAAAGGATAGAACTAACCCTTGCTCTTCATATAAATCTACTTTAGCCCCTGTTTTGATGATGTCCGGCACACCATTGCGATATTGGTTGTAGTTCAATACTCCGAAGTAATAGGTTGCTCTCTCTAGTTTGCTAATTGCAATGGTCTCCGGACCAAATCCTTCCCTGTAATCTGATTCAAGGCAAGTATATGGGTTAGTCGTGCAATCACCGTCATCATATGCCCAATTGTTATTCCCATGATCATAGTAGCCAATATGAGTAGTTACGCCGGGAACAACATACCACAGATGAACATCAAGGTCGTTTTCCCACTTTTCCGGTTCACCCGGCTTCGGTTCTGGATTCGACCAAAATGGATTCTCACTCCATGTCAATACTATCCTTTTTACGATCGCGTAACTACTCTGTATAGGTACAAGCGCAAAGTTGACTGTCACGATGTCATCAGCGAGGATGTTTACGAATTTAAGCACATCATAATAGTCATTTTTTGAGGCTTTGATAACCTGCCAGGGTGTGGAAACCATATCTAGATTGTATTTCCCATCTTCATCTGAACTATCACACCAATAATCCCCCGCACAGATCGTCGCGCCAGGAATGTAATACTCGCTTTCCTGAGGCTTTTTCGACGCATCAACAACCCGCCCAGTGACACTCCCATACCCCCCTCGGAAATCCTTTAGAACAAGGGGTAATTTCACATCAACTGATGAGTTCCCGAATGTATGCCTTGGAGCACGATAGATTGAGAATAAAAGAACAATCAGTGCCACTCTCAGCAGTACGAATGCCAAGTTGGGAAGCGACCTACACCAATTCATCAGTCCATCATCGATTTTATCCACCACCACCCACCTTAGTTCGTGTTGGTGTTGGTGTATCTGTACTGGTCGGTACACTCGGTTGAGTTGGTGTTGGAGTACGTGTTGCCGTTGGGGTTATCGGGGTTGGCGTTTGGGTTTGAGTGGGGGTCCTCGTCGCTGTGGGCGTATTGGTTCGCGTTGGAGTGGGCACCGTTGGGGTAGGGGTCATTGTGTCGGTCGGTTTGGGTGGCAATGGTGTGATTGTGGGAGTTCGGGTGACTGTTGGTGTTGCCGTTCGAGTACGGGTGGGGGTTCTGGTTGGTGTGCGCGTTGGAGTACGTGTAGGTGTTGCCGGACCAGGGGTATAGGTTCTTGTGGGAGTCAATGTGATGGTTGGTGTTAATGTAATGGTTGGTGTTTGTGTGATCGTAGGTGTCCTTGTAATTGTCGGTGTCGGTGTCGGAGTATATGTGATCGTAGGGGTACGCGTGACTGTTGGAGTTCGTGTGACCGTAGGAGTATAAGTGATTGTTGGCGTTCGTGTAGCAGTGGGAGTATTAGTATTTGTGGGGGTAGCCGTCGGTTGAAATGCAATGGTGATTTGTATTTTTATTCTGGTGTATTGTCTTGGTGAATCGTTATCTCGTGCTTGAATATATATCGTGTAAGTACCGTTCTGGATAGTATTGCGACTGTTAGGCCACGTATCACCAATAGTTCTCGTCCGACAAGCGCCACCAGAATCGCCAAAGATACAGTAAGGTGCATTCTTTTCGTTTTGATACCCAACAAGCACACCGCTTGAATCGTAGATTTCAAAGCGGACGCGGTTGATCGTGCCATCAGGGTCACTCGCAAGGGCGCGAATGTAGAAAGGTTCTGTGATCGGATTGGGCGGAATGGGATTTACCGAGACGACAGGACCATAACGACCTGTAAGGTTCCTCGCCGGACAGATTAGGTCCCCAACACGGTAAGATAACAGCACGGTAAAGTCTCTTCCATGATAATAGACATAATAACTTGAGAAGGATTGAGTGAACCGCACTCCGAGGTTTCCTGCCTCACCGGAAGTGAGCATCCAACTACCAGGGTTTAGGTCAGAATGGGAAACGGAGAAACCGGGAACAAGTTGTACATTCGGGCGATTGTCGAAAAGGCTACCATTCCACGAATAACCATCAAAATATTGGTTCGAAGGATAAGGGGTGTAATCCACCTCATCGTGCCAAATCCCTGGCCAACTGACCGAAATGCTAGTAAAGACAATGTCATAATACCCTTGATTGGATATCTGCGCCTTGACATCGCGACCGTTGAAGAATAACACATCGGTAACTAGGTCATCACAGGAAGGTGTAGGGGTTGGCGTAGGGGTATAAGTCAATGTTGGTGTGTCGGTAGGTGTTAAAGTTGGTGTCTCGGTTGGTGTTAAGGATGGTGTGGGTGTTAGAGTGGCTGTAGGGGTAGAAGTATAGGTTGGAATGAGCGTCTCGGTTGGTGTATTCGTTGGAGCAGGAGTTGGCGTTGGCACCTGCACCTCCGGAGGCAGACCTATGACGCGAGCCACTCGAAATTGTTCCAAAATGCCAGTGCGTTCTGCATGTAAGCGCACTGTTGGCCAAATCGAATTGAGGAATGGGAGGATTAATGGATGCTCAAAGGTGACCGCAACAAGCACTCGGGTAGGACCCAACTCAGGATTACCAGCATCATCATGTGGGAGACATCGATCCGTAGCCGGGTCATAGATAAATCCAGGTCTTGAACTGCAAACCGTTACGTGAAAATAACCCGGTTCTCCTTCCATTGCCATCTCGTCACGCAATATGCCCACGGCTACATTATTTACTACATCGTAAATAGTGTGTAACCTTGCCTTATCTTCTTCATCTTCTTTTGAATCCCCAGCACAATAGGACCCATCTCCATCTAGTTCAACACCGGGATCATCACAATGATCGAAGTCATACTCTCCTGTAACGGCATACCGCACACCAAATCTAGCAGCATTGACAATTACAAAATAGGCTTGAAAAATCCTAGCAAATTCGATGATGCCAAAAATCAGCAATAATAACAATGGTAGAATGAGTGCGAACTCTAAGGCGGCTTGCCCAGGTTTCCGTGAAGTTCTGCGCTTCCTTGAGAAACAAAGGGGTGAACGGATGAGAGTTTTCATACTTACTTTACCTTAATGCGTTATGCGCGTAAAAATACGAGAGGCGATATCTTCAAAGATTCGGGTGAGCCCGGGTCCGGTTGGTGAAAAATAATAATTTCCACACCACTCGGTGTAGTCCGTCACACCTTGGCATGGGTCGGTAGATGGATCCCCATCATAGCCAACTGCTGCTATATAACGCAATAAACTAGCCCCATAAGGTTTACCGTTGATATCCGGGCGAAGGACTTCCTCACCAAGACCAATAGTAAAAATGATTGCACCCTGCCCAACTACATCGCCACATGCTGGTGCAGTAAGTGGTGGTGGCAAGCATCCAACGAAATCCGCCATATCTCTAGCATAATCATCCGCATCGTAATCCGATTCTCCACTGCGATGACGAGTGGTCACATCCTTATCTTGGCATCTTGGCAATGTGGGATCAGAGGCATTTGGGCAGAATCCTATAGGATATGTACGATAGTCCGTTATGTCATCACCAATATCCACATCCGTCGTATTTGCCATACCATCTGTCAACAACACAACTACCCACAATGCATCTTCCCGAGTTTCAAGAGCAAACATATTTCCTGCTCGCAACAATCCCCCACCGATATTGGTAGAATTCGAGGCTGAAAAATCAAATGGGTTGAGGTTTGGACCCGTTACAGGAGGAGCGGATGGATCCGTATAAAGGCAGGAAAGACAGTCAAAGCCTTCATATTCTGGTGGATCAACTTCATCATTGTAATCTCGGCATGAGCCGTAAAATGTATCTGGAATTTGATTTAATTCGTCTTGCCAACATAGTCCTGGTTCATAAATAACCAAGTCCCGAATGATAGCCAATGCCAGATTCCTATCCGAAGTCCAGCCTGGAGTCCGAATGAAAGTTCCTCTATTTGGGTCTGGATCCCAACCGGTCGCAAATGTAACAATAGCAAGACGATCTTCCTCTTGTTCTGGGGGTTTATTGAGAATCCGATTGACAAAACTGGTTGCTGCCTTTTTGACCTCTTCAAACGGTTGACACTCACCCTTGAATCCATCCGCGCCACCCGGGTCAGCGTGATTGCATTGATATGGATCACGCATTGGGTCACCTATTGGGGCGTCCCAAGCCATAGACTCAGAGATGTCAATGACCAATACAACATCTAAAGAAGCTGCTTCACCGATGGAATCGGCAGTTATTGTAATGTCACGAACCCCAATGATCGCCAGGAAAGACATTGGAACTCTTAGTTGACCGGTTACACGAACAAGTTTCCTCTTGGGGATTGTGCATAATTGAGAATCGCTTGGATTGGTCTCACACGTTTCAACATTAATAGTGAACTCCGATGGATCAATACCATTTAAATTCATCACTTGTGCAGCCGCCGCGGTCATTTCATCTATACTGCGCATTTCACGGTATTGTGCTGCTGCAGCCAAAGAAGCAGCATCCACCGCCTTTCGTAAGTGTCCCATGTAGATGAATAACTGTCCTACATCAACAGCCAATCCCACAAAGGCAAGCAACACAACGAAAGAAAGTGCCACGAGGATTAATGCTTGCCCTTTGGAACCACTTCTCCGTTCTTTGATCATGACAACCTCTGCTCAGGGTGAAAAGGGCGTTGGTGTCGGTTCTGCAGAAACCAATGGCATGGCCGCATAGTTATGAAGCAATAAAGGATCTGGCACAAATGCAGTAATCCAAGGCAGTTTAAGACGATGATCGTAATGGTAAAAAATTTCTACCAGAACGAGTCCCGTGCTTGGAGCACCAGAATACAATCGGCTTTCAATGTCATTCGATGTAAAGCGAGAAGCCTGATTTCGAGAACCGATACCCATCGGATCAGCTGCCTCCGACCAGCCTGCTTCTCCATCCGAGGCAGGATGACGAGCAGTGATGCTTCCTCCTTCACCAACACTAAATGCCGAGATTACAATATCATCACCCATTGCGAGATTCAAGGTGATCTCCGGTCTTTCCTGCGCGAGTTCCTGATTCACTAAGCAGGCTGTTTGCCGATAAAAATCTCGGGTTGTACTACAGTTGGTAATACTGTCTCTTGCATAATAAAGTCCATCGCTCGCGTAACGAGCAGCATTGCGTGCAGCATCCTGTATTGCCAAATAAGCATTGAGCATCAAACCAAATTCCAATAACCCGGATAGCACAACTAATATCACCGGTAAGAGGATAGCCATTTCGACCAACCCCTGTCCACGATTGCGGGATAATAGTGCTGATAATTTTCGCTTAAGTATCTTCACAACACGTTCTTTCCGCATACGATAAGACCGTGTTTCATAATTTCATAATAAATTTCTGTCATTTTCATTATATGTTGTGAATAACGGTTATAAATATTACTAAAGTGCTAAAAACCTAATAATATTGTTAGGTCACCCCAACGACAGTTATGTTTGAAGGCTCTTAAATGCCTCCCAAGCCTTTTATTAAAATACTCTAGACAATAAGTAGTCAGAGAAGAACAAAATGGTAATGCTTCCAATGATCAGGAAAGGTCCGTAAGGAATGGCAGTAAAAGAACGAAATTGCCGCCTTAATAATGCGACAACGATAAAGATTGCACTAACTAATCCACCCACTAAAATAGATATTATCAAAGAGAAGATAATGTTAGGAAACCCCACCAATAATCCCAATATTCCGCTTAAATTTACATCTCCAAACCCCAATGCTTCTTCCTCTATTTTTTCTCCCTTAATAACGGCAATAATCTTTATAAATACATTTCCAAGAAAGTACAATAATAATGCTATACTAAAACCAATCATACCACCAATTAAGGTTGATTGCCATCCATGTAACCATGTTCCTGAGATAATTCCTAGAATAGCACCAATAAATGAAGTTTGATGTAAGATCACCCGATGTTCTAGGTCAATGATCGCGATAAGTCCTAAGTAGAATAGTAAAACCTCAGCAAGAACAAAAGGAATTTTCAGAATTTGGTTAGATTGCCACAACCAAACCGTTATAATCATGAAGAGCAACTCAACGATGAATGTTCTGAAACTTCGCCGTTTACCACAAAATGAACATCGCCTCGTTAGGAATAGATAGTTCCCGATTGAAAAAGATGCTCCGCAACTTAAACAAAAGGGAAACTTTAGAGACCGTTCCCTCGGTAAAACATCAGCCAAATAATTTAATAATGCACCAAATATCCACCCAAGGAATGAAAAAAGAAAAATGGACCACATAAAGGTATTATACCTTTGTTTGTTCGTTAAAATCTTACACACTATTTCAAGCCCTGAAGAATGAGCACAATCATTTTAATGACCGACTTCGGTACTGCTGATCCCTATTCTGGAATTTTGAAGGGCGTCATTGCGAAAATTACCCCTCATGTGAGGTGTATTGACCTAACCCATGAAATTCCACCAGGGGATATTCTGCGCGCGGCGATATTCCTTTGGCAATCGAGGGCTTATTTTCCAGAAAATTCGGTTTTCCTTAGTATCATTGACCCAGGTGTTGGCACCTCGAGGCGTGCTCTTATATTGAAATCTCGGGAACAATTATTTGTGGGCCCCGATAATGGAATTTTCTCGTTCATATTTCCCCAAACAAAAATATGGTTAATTCATCCCTCTACCATCACTCCAACCCCATCTTATACCTTTCACGGTAGAGATATTTTTGCGCCTCTCGCTGCTTATCTTGCCTTAGGGCACCAACCTGGTGAATATGGTACCCCAATCAACGAAATACATCGAATTACTTATCCAAAATTAGAATGCATTTCTCCTCGTTCTATCATAGAGGAGATTCTTTATGAAGATAGATTTGGTAACCTCATCACTAGTTTGGGAACCTTTTCTTGGAAAGATATGAATATCCTCCAAATTACACCTTGGTTACCTACCGAGAAAACCGCACAAAAAGTTTTTGACATCCGATACGCTCGGATTGTTTTACCGAATTCAATGGATTTACCGATCGTTCATACATATGGAGAACTTGAGCAAGGAAAATGTGGATGCCTCATTGGTAGTAGTGGTTTAATGGAAATTGCTGCCAATCAATCTCGGGCAAGCCAAATCCTAAACCTACAAAAAGGTGATACCATATCTCTTGAATATCGAGGAGAGAGGTGATGGATAAATTTATCATTCAAGGTTCTCATCCTTTGTTTGGCGAGGTTGAACCTTCGGGAAATAAAAATTCTGCATTACCGATGTTGGCAGCCTGTTTATTAACAGACGAACCCGTCATCCTACATAATGTCCCTGAGATACTCGATGTCCAAACCATGCGAAAATTGCTTGAGAGCATTGGTGTTGAAATCAAATTGATTGGTAACCACACTTGGCAAGTTCATGCCAAGGACGTAAAACCCGCTTCGCTTGATCCGGAACTATGTAGGCAGATGCGCGCTTCGATATTGTTAGCAGGTCCATTGCTAGCCCGAGAAGGAGTTCTGCAATTGCCACCTCCTGGAGGAGATATCATTGGAAGACGCCGTGTAGATACTCATTTATTAGCCCTCGAGGCATTAGGGGCAAAGACCGACTATGATAGAGTAAGCCGAGTTTTCTCCTTTCAAACCAATCAATTGACCGGTGCAAACGTTTTACTCGATGAGGTCAGTGTCACCGCAACGGAGAATGCCATCATGGCGGCAGTCACAGCAAAAGGAAAAACCATCCTTAGAAATGCTGCTTCGGAGCCACATGTTCAAGAATTATGTCATTTCCTCAACAACCTTGGAGCGAAGATAGAGAATATCGGTTCAAATACGCTTCATATTGAAGGCGTTCCGAAATTGAGGGGAGGGGAATTTACAATCGGTCCCGACTATTTAGAAGTAGTCAGTTTTATTGGAGCAGCAGTTGTCACTCATGGTTCTATTCGCATTCGCAATGCAGGCAATCAATACCTCGATATGATTCGATTGGTTTTCAAACGATTGGGAGTAGAATGGGAAACAGAAGGAGAGGATATCATAGTGCCAAGAGAGCAAAAACTAGTCATCGAACCTGACCTTGGTTATGCAATACCCCAAATCAATGTCATGCCATGGCCTTCCTTCCCAACAGATTTAATGAGCGTAGCCATTGTAGTTGCCACACAATCACAAGGCAGCATCTTGTTTCACGATTGGATGTACGAAGGACGCATGTATTTCACCGATAAACTAAAGAGCATGGGTGCACAAATCGTTCTTTGTGATCCTCACCGATGTATTGTCCAAGGACCTACCGCATTGATTGGAGAAAACGTTGAAAGCCCAGACATACGCGCTGGGCTTGCTTTGGTACTCGCTGCTTTGGCAGCAGAAGGATATTCAATAATCCGTAATGTCAAACAAATAGACAGAGGTTATGAAAAGATTGACGAAAAATTACGCTCTCTAGGAGCCCATATCGAAAGAGTACGCGGCTAATTTGACCCGCTGGAGGTTTGAACGACATCTAAAAATTCGTTGACGATTTCTCGTAACATCGATTCGGGCAGTGCACCCACTTGTCGATGTATGACCTTTCCATTGGCAATGAACAATATGGTTGGTATTCCTTGAACCTCAAAGCGTGACGCCAATTCTGTATTTTCGTCGGTGTTTACTTTGGCAACAAGTAACTTTCCACTAAATTCTCGAGCCAATTTTTCGAGTGCTGGTGCAATCATCTTACATGGGGCACACCAAGGTGCCCAAAAATCAACAATTACTGGAATGGGCGAGTTCATAACCACTTTCTCGAATGCTTGATCTGTTACATGGATCGGTTCATCCATTACTATGCTTCTCCTTTCCACTGAAGGTATCGAATAAGTATTAACAATGCATAAGTATAGCATGTTAAACAAAAATTACCAGATATAATTTAGATAATGTCTGTCTTGTTTGGATTAGAGCCTCCTCAATATAACATCATTACCCCTGTTTACCAGGGACCATTAAATTTGTTGCTCTCACTTATTGAACGCGCAGAACTAGATATTACAAAACTTGCCTTAGCACAAGTAACCCAACAGTATCTTGAATATCTAAGGCACATCGAAGAGAAGAATGCCGAGGAGATTTCAAGTTTCCTGGTAATCGCTGCAAAACTCATTCAAATAAAATCTGATGTTCTCTTGCCACGTTTATCCACACTATCAAAAGACGAGCCAGACATCGGCGATGACCTAGTACAACAATTGAAAACCTTTAAAATCTTCCGTAACCTTGCACAACATTTAGAAGATAGACACCAATCAGGGCTTCGGACATACCTTAGGCTGGTTGTTCCTCAAGGCTATGAAACCAAGGTTGACCTCAGCAACATCTCTTTGGAAGATATAGCACAAAAAGCGGCTTCCATTTTCCTAAACACTAAGATACCCAATCAATCCTTAAATACGATCATTTCACAACCCAGAATAACCGTTCGTCAAAGAATACAATTGATCACATCATTATTACTCAACTATGGTCGTATAACATTCCATTCCATCATCAGTAATGAACGTTCAAAGACGAACATTATTGTCACCTTCCTTGCACTTCTTGAATTGATCAAACGCCAAATAATCCGAGTACATCAACCTCATTTATTCAGCGACATCGAAATTGAAGCAGTAGAAACTTGGAATGGTCAACACCCAATAGATATAGATATTGAATTCGATGAGTGAAAAGAAAAGCAATCGCTTAATAAACTCAAACTCTCCTTACCTGCTACAACATGCACATAACCCAGTTGATTGGTACCCCTGGGGTGAGGAAGCCTTTGACAAAGCCAAACAGGAAGATAAACCAATTTTCCTCAGCGTAGGTTATGCCTCTTGTCATTGGTGTCATGTGATGGAACGCGAATCCTTTGAAGACGAGGCAGTTGCAGCCATCCTGAACCAGAATTTTATCAGCATCAAAGTAGACCGCGAAGAGAGACCTGACATTGACGAAATTTACATGCAAACTGTCGTTGCAATGACGGGCAGCGGCGGGTGGCCGATGTCCGTTTTTTTAACTCCAGAAGGAAAGCCATTTTATGGAGGCACTTATTTCCCACCGCAAAGAGCGCATGGTTTACCATCCTTTAGAGAAGTACTCCTCGCTGTTGCCAGAGCATGGAAAGAGGAACGAGAAAAAATCATCGAGATGGGCGAGCAATTTTCTAACTGGCTTCACCAACATTACCTTCCTCCTCATGATTTTTCCCCACCAGATGATAAGACCATTCATCAAGCAATGCTTGTTTTAGCCCAAACCTATGATTGGGATTTTGGAGGTTGGTGTCGTGCACCTAAGTTTCCACAATCCATAGCAATCGAGTTTTTGCTGAGAAGGGCTTCAAGAGGAGACAGACTTGCTTTGGAAATTGCTACCCATGCATTGAAAGCAATGGCACAGGGAGGTATGTATGATGTGATCGGTGGTGGTTTTTCAAGATACAGTACCGATGACCGTTGGTTTATTCCTCATTTTGAAAAGATGCTTTACGATAATGCACTGTTGGCTGTTGATTATATACATGCTTATGCTCTTTCTGGCGATGAATTCTTCTATCAGATTGCTTCAAAAACTCTTGAATTTCTCATTCGCGAATTGAGCAATGACGAGGGTGGCTTCTTCAGTAGCATGGATGCTGATTCGGAAGGCGAAGAAGGAAAATATTACCTTTGGACGTTGCCTGAAATTCACCAAGTTCTCGATATTGAGCAAGGTAAAGAGATTTTTCTTGCTGCATACATACCAGAGAATGTTGACCCATCGAAGAAAATCGTCTTGCGTAGAATTTTGGACGATTCTTCTCTATCTCAGAGGTTCGGTATTGATGAAGAGAAGATAAAAACCATGCTTTCTCGATCAAGGCAGCGTTTGCTAGACTACCGTTCTTCAAGACCAAAACCTAATATAGATGACAAGATCATCTTATCTTGGAATGCATTCGCCTTAAATGCATTTGTTGAGGCGTATAAATACTTGAAAAAACAAACCTATCGAGATATTGCATTACGCCACGGGAACTTTTTATTACAAATAATTAATCGTCAAGGTATGTTTCACTCATGGCGCCGAGGAAATCTTGCTTCACATGCTTTTCTCGAAGATTACGCTTCTTTCATCCTCGCTTTATTAAATTTATACCAAATCGATCCAAACCTAGAATGGTTTCAATGTGCTTACACTTTAACTGAAGAGATGATTTCATTGTTTTGGAGCGAGGATGAAAAGATTTTTTATGAAACAAACCAAAAACATAAACACCTTCTCGTTCGCCCCATTCGTGTGGAAGACACACCAACTCCATCCGGTATTGCATTAGCCATAGAGGTTTTATTGTTGATTTCTGATTACATAGAACGAGCAGATCGGAAGAAAATTGCAACGAATTTAATTAGTTCATTCCAAGAATCGATGAAAAAGCACCCGCTTTTTTTCTGTTATTGGCTATGCGCAACGGATAGATTTCTCTCCTCCCCTACCCAAATTGCATTACTTGGCGACTTGTCCAATCAACAAACTCAAGAATTCATCCATATCATGTGGAAAACTTACCGACCTTATCTCTCATTAGCATCATCTAACTTTCCCCCACCCAAAGACGCACCAACGATATTGCGCGAACGTTCGCTCATCAATAATCAACCTACCGTATATATTTGCCGAAACTTTGTTTGTTTACAACCGATTAATAAACCTGCACAATTAGAAACGTATCTAAATCAAGGTTGATCATCCAAGTTCCCCTTATTCTCTTCAATTTCCAAAAAGTTTCTTAAAATAGCAATTCGTTTACCCTCATCTATGTTAAAATTTGCTCATTCTTTATTTCGATTCCACTTCATCAGGCATTCCCATGACGAGAAAAATCATACAACCTATCAAAGGCACTCGTGATTTCTATCCAGAAGATATGGCTATCCGCAACTGGCTGTACAACAAAATGCGAGAGGTTTCAGAATCGTTTGGGTATCAAGAATATGATGGACCTTTTATCGAGTCTCTTGAGTTATATGCTGCAAAATCGGGTGATGAGTTAGTCAAAGAACAATCGTTTGTATTCCCCGATCGTGGGGGAGATTTAATCACCTTGCGCCCTGAATTGACGCCCAGCCTCGCCCGCATGGTTGCTCAACGCCAAAAAGAATTAGCATTTCCTCTGCGTTGGTGGTCTTTTGGTCCTTTTTGGCGGTATGAAAAACCCCAAAAAGGACGTTCTAGAGAATTTTTCCAATGGAATGTAGATTTAATTGGTGTTGGCACACCCGAAGCCGATGCTGAAATCACCGCAATTATTGCCACCTTCTTCCGGAAAGTAAATTTATCTTCCGATGAGGTTTCGATATTTGTCAACAATCGAAGGTTGATGGAAAATGAACTCTTTGCGATTGGAATTCCTCAACAACTTCATTCACAGACCTTCAAACTCATCGATCGTCGAGAGAAAATGAAGCCATCCGAATGGGAGGCTTATTCAAAAGAGATCGGACTGGACGATGTACAGATCACTAAATTGAATGATATCCTTGAAAACCAAGACCTTTGGCAGAAATCTGAGGAATTAGTGAGGTTTTTTGCTTGTCTAGATACCTTGGGAGCGCGTGATTACGTAAAATTTGCTCCGTATATCATCCGTGGGTTAGACTACTATACGGGTACAGTTTTTGAAGCGCATTCTCTCACCGGCAATATACAACGTGCCATTCTCGGTGGAGGACGATATGATAATCTTCTGGCGGATGTTGGTGGAGAGCCACTGCCTGGCGTAGGTTTTGCCATGGGTGATGTGGTGATCACATTGCTCCTAAAACAAACAGGTCATTTGCCAGCAAATATTTCCAATATCCCTGCGCCAATTTTGGTCACTGCCTTTGATCAGGATCATCTTCTCGATTCTTTCGCTCTCGCGACCGAGTTGCGCAATTACCATTTGAATGTCCTTTGTTATCCACAACCAGACAAACTAACCAAACAATTTAGATTTGCCGATCGCATTGGCGTTCAAATTGTTATCGTTTTAGGACCGGATGAGATAGTTAACCACAATGTCACGATAAAAAATTTGCAATCTGGGGAACAATTGACTTTACCGCGAAAGGATTTACCCAATAAAATCCATCAATGGCTTGCCCAACATAACCCGTCATGATAAAATCAAAAAAATGGTGGGCGTAGCTCAATGGCAGAGCGCCTGACTGTGGATCAGGAGGTTTGCGGGTTCGAGACCCGTCGCCCACCCCTCGATAATTTATGAAACAAACACCCCAAACCCCAGTTCAATGGGGTGTTTTTCATTCTTGTTACGTTCGTCACACCATATCGTGCTTTTTGTTACTAGCCTAATTCAGACAAAATCTAGATACTTAAACCCAGATAATTCAATTGTTAAACCGGTGCATAGACTGTTTCTTATGGAAAGTAAATCCGACCAATTTAATCAAAGAATTACTACGGATTTACAAAGGTCTCTCCACGCTATATTTTTAAAAATAAATAATCCCTCATCTCACCAATCATGTAAACCATTTGTTGGTTGATTCTAAACTGTATGTTCTCTTTCACAAGAAATCTAAAAAGTCAGCGAACCACTTAGCCTACTTTCTTCAAAAAGGATAAGGAGGTGCCAAAAATGGCAACACCAACTACCTCAAAAAGCTCCTCATTTAGCGAGAAATTCTTATTCGATATATTAAAGGTTGCTGACGGTAAAAGAATTCGCACCTGTTTACAATGTTCTGCATGTAGCGGTGCATGTCCTTTTGGTTATTTGATGGATTTTCCACCTGGTAGGATGATCGCATACCTACGAGCAAACCTGTTAGAAAAAATGCTGAAGTCCGATACAGTATGGATGTGCGTTTCTTGTTTCGCATGCACCGAGATCTGTCCTTCTAAAATTCCAGTAACAATTGGACTGATGACGCGTGCCAAAGAGGAACTGTTATTAGCCGGCAATGTGCCTAATGAACTTCAGGAAGCGCTCACAAACTCCCAACGATATGGAAACCCATTAGGAGAGTCTCCTCGAAAGCGAGTTGAATGGGCAAAAGGCATTTTTCCAGAAGTCACTATCATGAGCCAATCAAAGCGACCAGTTGATATTTTATGGTTTGTTGGCGATTATCCATCTTATCATCCACGCGTCCAACTCGTTTCCAAAGCAATTGTAAAAATATTTAATGCCTTAGGAATAGATTTCGGAATTTTAGGTCCTGAGGAGAACAGCGATGGCGATTCTCAACGACTAGCAGGTGAACGTGGATTATTTGAGATGCTGGCAGAAAAAAATGGGCGCGCTTTTAGTAAGTATAAATTCAATGAGATCATTACTTCTGACCCTCACGCTTATAATGCAATAAAAAATGAATATCCATCTTTAGGAATCACGTACCCGGTTCGACATATTTCTGAGTTATTAGTCGAACGGATGGATCAACTAAAGCCATTACTAACTAGACCTATAAATGAAAATGGGAGTGTCAGGGTTGCATACCATGATCCTTGTTACTTAGGGCGCGTGAATAATATTTACAACGAGCCGCGAGCGTTGCTCAAAGCGATTCCTGGAATTGAATTAGTAGAAATGCCACACAATCATTCTACTAGCCTCTGTTGTGGTGGGGGAGGCGGTGGAATGTGGTTGGATGGATTCCAATGGCAAAAAGCAAAAGTACGCTTATCAGAATGGCGTGTAAAAGAAGCCATCATGGTTAACGCTGACATCCTGGCAGTAGCATGCCCTTATGAGCCACCTCGCTTTGAAGATGCGAGCAAAACGGTGCAAGGAGCCCATAGGCTTGTCGTAAAAGATATAACTGAACTCATTGCCGATGCAATGGAAACAAAAGATTAGGGAGATGAAAGATATGAATATTGTAGTACTCATAAAACTCGTTCCCGACCTAGTCGAAGAAATAACCGTTGATGAAAGCGGTAAAGCGATAGATATGTCATGGATAAGATTGATCATTAATGAATTTGATGAACATGCTATTGAACAGGCTATCCTTATAAAAGAACGCAGTGGAGCAAAAGTAACCATTGTTGCTCCTGATGTTGAAGGTGTTGATGATATTTTATTCACTGCTGCAGCAAAAGGTGCAGATAAATTGATAAAAATTCGAGGTGATTTTGAGGGCAACATAAACAATCATGCACTTGCACGTATATTTGCAGTAGCCATAAAAGAACTCAACCCTGATATGATATTAACCGGTGTGCAATCGCATAGCGATCTTGATGGATCAATAGGTCCATTGGTCGCTGATCTACTTGGTATGCCCTACATTGGCTACATTGCAAGCGTCAAGGTCGACGCGAACAAGGTCACCATACACAAAGAGTATCCAGGAGGACTCATCGCAGAGATGGAGGTAACATTACCTGCAGTGCTAGGAATACAAGTTGCAGAGCAACCTCCTAGATATGTAGCCGTTAGCAAAGTGCGTCAGACCATGAAAACCGCTACTATTGAGGAACTGGATGCAGTCACATTAGACCCAACTGGTGGGCTTGATGTATCTCGCATGTTCCAACCAGAAACGACTGAACGTGCAACAATCATCGAGGGGAATCCAGAAGAAATCGCTTCGAAGATCGTCGAAATAATCAAAGAGGCGAGCCTCTTATGACAATTGGAGGAAATTATGAATCAAGATATTTTTGTTATCATTGAACATTTACGTGGTTTAGTTATAGACATTTCTTATATAATGCTCGCCGCAGCTCGAATTATTGCTCAAGCAACCAATGGAAAAGTGGTAGCCATTTTATTAGGTCACAACGCGCAGAGTCTTGCAAAAAACCTCGCTGCTGATCAGGTCTTTTATCTTGACCATCCTACTTTAGCCGAATTTACCCCTGAGGCTTACCTTGAAGCATTATCTCCATTGATTATGGAAAAAAAGCCTCGAGTGGTACTATTAGGCAATACTTCAATTGGATCAGATATTGCTAGTGTGTTATCAAATCGTCTAAATCTGCCACTTGTGAGTCAATGCCAAAAAGTGGTTTCAGAAGATAATGAGATTAATATGATCAGCCAGATTTGTGGGGGTAAGATCATGGCTGAGACAGAATTACCATCCACAACGACCATAATAACCATGATTCCAGGGGGATACCGCCCCGAGGAAGGATTTAGTGAAAACCCACCCAACGTTATTCCGTTAGAAGTTCCATCGTTAGAGAACCTTCGGATTTCGTTCATCAAATATATTGAACCAGAGCTAGGCGATGTAGATATTACTAAAGAGAAAATTCTAGTTTCCGTCGGACGTGGTATCCAACGCCCAGAGAATCTCGAACTTGTAGAAGAACTAGCCGAAGCACTTGGAGGCGAAGTTTGTGCCTCACGACCTGTAGTAGATCAAGGTTGGTTGCCGACATCACGGCTAGTAGGCAAATCTGGACAACGCGTTAAACCCAAATTGTATCTAGCGTTTGGCATCAGCGGTGCGCCCGAACATGTTGAGGGCATGAGTGATAGTGAAATGATCATTGCTATCAATACCGATGCGTCCGCTCCGATATTCAACATTGCAAAGTATGGAGCAATAGTCGATATGTTTGATTTAATCGAAGTGTTGACTGAAAAGATACAACAAGCAAAAAGTTAATGAACCAAAACTAAATGAGGAAGATGACTCATGCCAGAACGCATTGATTTTTGGGGCATTCCACATACTTGGGGTCCACCAGAATTATACGTATACACGTTGATGGCTTTGGCTACCCTAATATTAATATACCGTTCCTATCAACGCTTTAGGCTCTGGTGGGAAGTAGGACGATCAGAAGTACGTTGGGATCATCTCCCCACTCGATTTGGACGCCTGATAAACTATGCAATTTTACAATCCAAGGTTCTCCGTCAACGATACCCAGGATTGATGCATATTGCTATCGCTTGGTCTTTCTTCGTGTTTTTCTTAGGGACTGCATTAGCAACAATTCACTCTCACTTTTTCAAGTTTCTCCAGGGGAATATTTACTTAGTATATAAATTTGTACTGGATTCATTTACCCTATTCTTCCTTATAGGTGCAATATTGGCTGCCTACCGTCGGTACATACAAAAGCCACCTCGCTTAACCTTGCAGCCAAAGTTCACTTGGTCTTTCGTGTTAATAATAATTATTGTAATAGGTGGACTCCTAACAGAATCATTGCGACTCGCTATTGAACAACCTGCCTGGGCTATATGGACACCCTTGGGTTGGTTGGTGGCGCAAGTATGGATTGCAACCGGAACATCCGATACAACCTTACTAAATTGGCACTTAGGCATATGGGGGTTTCATTTGGTTACAGTATTCATTACGTTAATCACATTACCGGTCAGCACTCTATCGCATATATTGACCGGACCTTTAAATGTTTTCTTTTCCAAAGTAGACCGAACATTTGGTCAACCTGCTCCAATCCCACAGGATTCAAAGGGAGAGTTGATATACGTAAGTAAATTGGGTGATCTAACTTGGAAACAGTTACTCGATGGTGATGCTTGCACCGAATGTGGACGTTGCCAAGATGCATGCCCTGCGTTTGCTACAGGCACACCATTGAATCCAAAAGAGTTAATCCTTTCCATCCGAGATACCTTGCATCGAAATGAGCAGAACTATTCAAGCCTTAAAACTAAACAACTGGTAGGTGAAAGGATAAAAAATTCGGTCATTTGGTCATGCATGACATGTGGTGCTTGCGTTCACGAATGCCCTGTCCTTATCGAACACATTGACACAATCATAGACTTTCGTCGCTACCTCGTGATCGAAGGACAGGTAGATGATATGCTTCAAGATGCATTGACAAACCTAGGTCGTTACAGCAATTCCTTTGGTCAATCTGAACGGATGCGTGTTAGATGGACAAAGGAAATAACACCTCAAATCAAAGACGCCAGAAAGGAAAATGTTGAATACTTATGGTTCGTTGGTGATTATGCTTCATATCACGCAAACCTGATCGGAATCACCCAAAAAACAGCGATATTATTTCAAAAGGCAGGAATAGACTTTGGAATTTTATATGAAGCTGAACGAAACGCGGGTAACGATGTACGCCGTGTTGGTGAGGAGGGATTATTTGAAATTCTAGTAGAAAAGAATATGGTTACGTTAGGTAAGTGTACATTTAAAAATATTATCACCACCGACCCTCATACCTATAATGCACTAAAAAATGAATATCCCAAAAATCTAAACGGTCATAATCGCATATTGCACTATTCTGAGTTACTAGATCAGTTGATCTCTCTCGGTAAGCTGAATTTCAAGAGGAAATTGGACTACAAAGTTACTTACCACGACCCATGTTATCTTGGAAGATATAATCAAATTTATGATTGTCCACGCCGAGTTATTGCTGCAACGGGTTGCCTTTTAGTTGAAATGCCGCGGCATCGTGATACTTCCTTCTGTTGTGGTGCTGGGGGAGGGAGAATCTGGATGGAAGACATTCCAGATATTCGAGAACGACCAGCAGAAGTCCGTATAAGGGAAGCCGCTTCACTCCCGGGAGTCAACACGCTCATTGTAGCCTGCCCTAAAGACTATGTAATGTTCCAGGATGCAGTAAAAACCTCGGGTTTAGAAGGGAAATTAATTGTTAAAGATTTGATTGAGATAGTCGGTGAGGCACTTGAATTAGAGGAAGTGTAGTTTATATCATGTTGCGCCGAATATGATAGGCTGTTTATGAAAGAACCATTTAGTTCAAGTAGAGGTATATTACATATCAAGTTATCCATCGCAAGCAAACTTATTTTAAGCTATCTTCTCATCATTATCTTTATTAGCGGTGTTTTCATTGTGATTGGCATTTATCAAATCAATCATCTTATAGTCTCAGAGGCTCAGGATAAAGTTCGCTATGACTTAAATTCCGCGAGGGAAATATATTTAAGCCGATTAACCCACATCCACGATGTTATTCGATTAACCGCTGAGCGATTCTTTCTTAAAGAAGCATTACTATCCGGAAATATTGAACAAATTGTGGATGAACTGGTAAAAATTAGAAAAAAAGAGGAACTGGATATATTAACTGTCACCGATCAAAACGGTCGTGTATTGTTGAGAACGAGTAACATCAGTCTTTCTGGAGACGATCAAAGTCATGATGCACTCGTGAAAAGAGTTTTAGAGACCAAGACATCATTTGCCTCCACAGTAATTATATCTGGTAAAGATTTAGAAAAAGAATCACCCGTTTTAGCAAGGCAAGCACATATAAAGTTCATAGACACCCCCATGGCACGTTATCGAGAGGAAAAAGAAGAAACATCGGGCATGATGTTAAAAGCAGCCGCCCCGATTCTCGATTCTTCATATAACCTCATCGGAGTTCTTTATGGCGGAGTGCTACTCAATAGGAACTACAAAATAGTTGATAAGATAAAACAAACTGTATTCAAAGATATGGTTTATAAGAATAAAGACATTGGTACATCAACAATTTTCCAAGATGATGTTAGAATTTCCACCAATGTTAAAAACAAAGATGGAACAAGAGCAATAGGTACTCGACTTGCCGAGGATGTTTATAACCAAGTCATCATTAAAGGACAACCATGGATTGGACGAGCCTATGTAGTTAACGACTGGTACATTACAGCCTACGAACCAATCAGGGATATAGATAATAAGGTTATTGGAATACTTTATGTTGGTATATTGGAACAAAAATACGTTGATATCAAAAAACAAACCATTGCTACATTTATGGCGATCACAGTAGCAGGAACTGTGGTTGCCTTAATTGCCTCTATTCTTATATCGAGAAGAATATTGAAACCTATATATCAATTAATGGTCGCATCCAGGTTAGTGGCTCAAGGTAACTTAGATGTGCAGGTAGAGATTAACACTAGGGATGAATTGCAAGATCTTGCAGAATCATTTAACATCATGTCCCAGGCTTTGAAAAAGAGAGATGAACAACTAAAAGAATATGCAACAAAGAAAATTATGGAGTCAGAAAGGCTCGCCCTTATTGGGCAGTTAACGGCTAATGTGGCTCACGAATTGAACAATCCATTACAGGGAATTGTTGCCTATTCTCATTTGCTTCTCGAAAAAATACCTTGTGAAGATCCAACAAGAAATTCATTAGAAAAAATCGTTGGGCAAGCGAACCGATGTAGGGATATCATACGTGGATTGCTGGATTTCTCTCGGCAGAGAAAGCCAGAAAAAACCCTGTCTAACATAAATTCCATCTTGGAAGAGTGCATCTCTCTTGTTGAGAACCAAGACCTTTTCCACAATATAGAAATAATTAAAAACTTCCAGGATGACTTACCACTCATCATCATTGATCCATCACAAATCGAACGTGTCTTCATGAATTTGATTATCAATGCCGCTGAAGCGATAGACAACCATGGACAATTAACTTTAGCAACCCGTTATGACCCAGTCAATGAATGTATTGAAATTGAATTTACTGATACAGGTCATGGTATAAGCCAAGAGAACATTGGTAAAATATTCGATCCCTTTTTCACGACGAAAGAAGTTGGACGTGGTACTGGGTTGGGACTAGCCATTAGTTATGGCATCGTTAAAGCACACCATGGAACCATATCTGTAAAAAGCCAAGTTGGAAAAGGAACAACTTTTATCGTCAAGTTGCCATTAAAGGCAAAAGAAGGTGTGAATAATGGATATTGAAGCCAAGATACTTATTATTGACGATGAAGAAATCGTTTTAGATTCGTGTACCGAGATATTAGCAAACGGTAACTATCAAATTGCCACTGCAATCAATGGGACACTCGGGTTGGAATTGGTAAATAGTTTTCGCCCAGACCTTGCTATTGTCGATCTCAAAATGCCCGGAATATCGGGATTTGAGGTGCTTGAAAAAATCCATGAATTTGACCCAACTATCGTGACAATTGTGATTACCGGGTATGCCACAATTAGTTCTGCTGTAGAAGCCATGAAGAAAGGAGCCTACGATTTTCTACCGAAACCCTTTACCCCTGATGAATTACGTTTAATCACACGCCGAGGGCTAGAAAAAAGAAAATTGGTTTTGGATAGCATCGCTCTTCGAAAAGAAAAAGAAATGCTAAGAGAGCATTTCGCTGCCATTGTATCCCATGAACTTAAATCACCTCTCACCGCTGTTCAGCAAAATTTATTCATTTTAGCAGATGAATTGTCAGACAAACTCAACCAAGATCAAAAGGATCGACTCGAACGTATTAAAAAGCGAATTGATGATTTAATAAATATTATTCATACTTGGTTGAGAGTGATAACCGTAGACCCAGAGAAATTGAAGGAAACATTTAAATCAATAGATATAACGAATGTAATTAACAAAGCAATTGAAAGTGTTCAACCTCACGCAAATCGAAAGAATATAAAAATTATTACCACCCTTAAGAAACCTCTAAGCCCGGTTATGGGAGATGAGGGAACTTTAACTGAGGTTTTGGTCAATATAATCAACAATGCAGTTAAATATTCTCATATTGGAGATCAAGTTAGTGTTCAAGCAGAAGAGAAAGAAAATAACATAATTATTTCAGTGAGTGATACTGGAATAGGAATACCGAAGGAAGACCTTCCTTTCATTTTCAACGACTTCTTCACCGGAACAAACGTACCGCGGGAAGATAAAGGTAGTGGCTTAGGATTAGCCATAACGAAACGCATAATTCAAGCCCATGATGGCTTGATTTCAGTTAAAAGCGAATTGGGTAAAGGAAGTACATTCATTATTAGTTTACCCGTTATAAAACCTTCTTTTTCTAACCAACTCTCTCTTACTGAGAATTTGGTAAAAACATAAATTGTAAGGAGGCTTCAATGGATACACAAAAACGGTTGTTAATTATTGATGATGATCCTGATTTCGTCGAGGGAATAAAGTCAATTCTCGAAAAGGCTGAATACCAAGTGGATGTTGCCTACAATCCAAGAGATGGATTTCAAGCCTTGAAAACCGGAAAATACGATATGCTCCTACTAGACATTATGATGGGACGAGGGGCAGAAGGAGTAATGTTAGCAAGAAAGATTAGTAAGGATCCAGTTCTCAGAGAAATTCCTGTTTTAATCATTACCGGTATTCGGGAACAGATCGCTTTTCTTTTCCCTGGACAGCCTGTTCATCCCCGTTTCCTCCCTGTTGATGAATTAATAGAAAAACCAGTGGAACCGAAGTTGCTTCTAGAAAAAGTGGAAACATTATTAAAATTAGCAGCCGAGAGAAAAGCACAGCCTAAAACTAATTAAGGGATATACATTATGGCAGTGAAACCTTCGTTCAGCAAAGAAATCGCAAATATGCTCTACGCATCTCATGGAAATCCTCTCAAGTCCTGTATTCAATGTGGGACTTGTTCAGGAACGTGCCCAGCAGTTGATTATATGGATCACTCTCCACGTCAAATTATCGCCATGATCAATGCTGACCTTAAAGATGAAGTTCTTTCTAGCAATACCTTTTGGTATTGCGCATCTTGTTTTCATTGCACTGTGAGATGTCCAAGCAACATTGATATCGCGGAATTAATGTATGCCTTAAAACGTTATTCAATTTGGAGGGGTAGATATAAAGAGAACCTAATCGGTCCTGTTTTCTCTGAAGCGTTTGTCAGGACCATCTTTAGAAGTGGAAGATCCTATGAACCTGTGTTGGCTCCTTCTTATATCTTTAGTTACGGTGTTCGTGAGTTAATTCAAGAAGCACAAACTGCTACCAGCATGATGTTGAAGGGAAGAATACCTATACTTCCACCAAGGATTAAACGGTTGGAAAGTTTTAAACGTATCTTAAGCAGAATCATCCCTTTGGGAGATTAGATGATGGACAAATATGCATATTTCCCAGGCTGCTCTCTCGAAAAAATGGCACAAGGCTACCACCTTTCTGCTGTCGAGACTACACGTAAGTTAGATGTGGAACTTGTAGAACTTGAGGATTGGAACTGCTGTGGTGCGACTACCTATTTCCATATTGATGAATTACTCTCATACACACTTGTTGCTCGAAACTTGGCAATGGCTGAAAAGATGGGACTAGATTTAGTTGCCCCATGTAGTGCTTGCTATAAAAACGCCTTTTTCACAACGGTCTATCTAAAAAATGAACCAGATTTGGCAGAACACATCAACTTTGCTTTGAAAGAGGATAATCTACAATTTTCAGGCAAGATAAACGTATATCACTTAATCCAAGTTTTCGTCAACCAAATCGGACTTGAAAAAATCCGAGCCCAAGTTGTTCATCCTCTGACCGATCTACCTGTTGCTCCCTATTACGGTTGTCAAATATTGAGACCCAGGAAAGACCATGAGGACGTTGAGCAACCTCGATTCTTTGAAGATTTGTTATCAGCGATTGGTGCAAAACCGATAGATTTTCCGCCTAAACTGCGTTGTTGTGGCGGTTCTTTAATCATAACGAGCCGAGAGGCGGCATTGTCCATGGTGTACACCTTACTCCAAAGTGCAGTGGAACGTGAAGCAAAGGTGATTGCTACTGCATGTCCATTATGCCAGGTAAATCTTGAATGTTATCAAAATCAAGTCAACCAAGAATATGGCACTAGATTTTCAATGCCTGTTATGTATTTTACACAATTAATAGGATTGGCTTTTGGGATACCAACGAAACGTTTAGGAATCGGAGCAGAATTAGTTTCAGTGACGGATGTGTTATCGTATATTCAGAAAAGATGAAAGAAGCAATGAAGATAAACTTAAAGTTAAAACATTTAAACATCAGGCTGAGAATCGTTAATAACACCATCACAAACTCCCTAAGGAGATGAACCTATGAGCGAAAAAGTTGGAGTTTACATTTGTCATTGTGGAACAAATATTGCCAAAACAGTGGATGTGAAAGAAGTTGTGCGTTGGGCTGGTGAACAAGATTACGTGGCAATTGCCCGCGATAATAAGTTTATGTGCTCCAGCCTAGGACAAGACATGATCATACAAGACATCAAAGAAAAAGGGTTGACAAGGGTCGTAGTTGCTTCTTGTTCACCTCATATGCATGAGAAGACCTTTCGATCTGCCTGCGAACGTGGAGGATTGAATCCCTTCTTGTTTGAGATGGCTAATATTCGGGAGCATGACTCGTGGATAACTGAGGATACCTCAGCCGCAACACAAAAAGCTAAGTCCTTGGTCAAAGCGGCCATTGAACGTGTTGTTCACCATCAACCATTAGAGTTGATCCCAGTTAATATCAATCCTAATACACTGATTGTTGGAGGAGGAATTGCCGGCATCTCTGCAGCGTTAGAACTAGCAGATGCAGGATATCATGTTTATCTTGTTGAACGGGAACCTTCGATTGGGGGACACATGGCTCAACTCGATAAGACCTTTCCAACCCTCGATTGCTCAGCCTGTATCTTAACTCCTAAGATGGTCGAAGTTGGTCAACACCCAAACATCACTTTGTTGACTTGGAGCGAGGTGGAAGGTGTCGAGGGATATTTAGGGAACTTTTCCATCACAGTGCGCAAAAAAGCCCGCTATGTAAATGAGGACACATGCACAGGATGTGGCATCTGTATAGAAAAATGCCCTCATAAAGTAGTGGATAACATATTCGAAGCGGGTTTGGGCATTCGTAAAGTAATCTATAGACCTTTTCCACAAGCAGTTCCAAAGTATCCGGTGATTGATCGGGAAAACTGCATCTATTTCCAACGCGGGAAGTGTAAAGCGTGCCAAATATTCTGCCCAACCGAACCCAATTCCATCAATTTTGAACAGGAAGATGAAATTCTCAAGCTAGAGGTAGGCAATATCATTCTCGCCACGGGTTACGAATTGATGGATGTTAGTAAAATACCCCAGTATGGTTACGGACGATTAGCAAATGTATTTACCAGTTTAGAATTCGAACGCATGGTAAATGCGTCTGGTCCTACTGGTGGCAAGATTGTCCTCCGTGACATGAAAAATTCACCTCAAAGTGTAGCCATTATCCACTGCGTTGGTTCACGTGACAAAAATTATCACGAATACTGTTCAAACGTATGTTGCATGTACTCCCTTAAATTTGCCCACTTGATTCACGAACGGCTTCCGGATGCAGAAGTCTATAATTGTTATATTGACATACGCACCCCAGGAAAAGGTTATGAAGAGTTCTACCATAGATTGTTAGAAGAAAACACCCACTTTATTCGAGGTAAAGTTGCCGAGGTAACTGAGGCTGCACGATTTCTAAACGAGGAGGGAAAACTGATTGTTCAGGTCGAGGATACATTAATCGGCAAACAGAGACGCATACCCGTTGATATGGTCATCCTCAGCCCGGCGATAGAGGCTCGGCAAGACTCTCGACAGATTGCACAACTATTTAAAATGGGTTGTGATTTCGATGGATTTTTCGTTGAACGTCACCCCAAACTAGATCCCGTTGCTACGATGACCGAAGGCATATTCATTGCTGGGGCATGCCAAGGACCTAAAGACATACCTGCTTCTGTAGCACAAGGGGCGGCTGCAGCCGCGCGTGTTGCCGGTTTAATCAGTCGGGGTACAGTGATGATAGAACCGGTGCGAGCATCTATAGAAGAAGAAAAATGTTCCGGCTGTCGTATATGTAACAACCTATGTCCATATAATGCGATTGTCTTCCATGAAGATCGTAAGGTCTCTGAAGTCATTACAGCACTATGCCAAGGTTGTGGAACCTGCGTTGCTGCTTGTCCAAGTGCAGCCATCACTGGCGCACACTTCACCAACGATCAAGTTATGTCTGAAATCGAAGGCATCCTATGGGATGTCAGGCAGTTAGAAACTCAACCTGTGTGAGGGAGAATGGCAAAATGAACGAACAATTCGAACCGGTTATCGTTGGCTTTTTATGTAACTGGTGCTCATACCGAGCAGCCGACTTGGCTGGCACGGCTAGAATCAAGTATGCTCCAAACATGCGCCCTATTCGCGTGATGTGCAGCGGACGAGTTGACCCACAATTCGTGCTCAAAGCACTACGCGAAGGCGCTGATGGAGTCATGATCGCCGGCTGCCATCCAGGAGAATGCCACTATGTCGAAGGAAATATTAAAGCCTTGCGTCGTTACAGTTTGCTCAAGAGGTTGTTACGTCAATTGGGTATCGAGGATGAACGTGTACAACTCGTTTGGGCATCTGCATCTGAGGGGAATGTGCTTGCTGCCGCAGTAGATAGGATGACCGAACAAATCCGTGCCCTAGGTCCTCTACGATGGCAAGAAACAGTTTTGGGAGGAAACGGTCATCTCCCACAACACGAAACCAAACTTGCTGCCGAGGAGGTATAAAATGACCGGGAATGGCAAACCGAAATTTGCAATGTATTGGGGTGCATCCTGTGGTGGCTGCGAGATTGCTGTGCTCAACATTGGTGAACACATCCTCGATGTAGACGCGGTTTTCGACATTGCCTTCTGGCCTTGCGCTGCAGATTTTAAATATGAGGATGTTCGCAATTACGAAGATGGCTATATTGACTTATGTCTCTATAATGGTGCAATTCGTAACTCTGAAAATGAGGAGATTGCCCATTTACTTCGCCAAAAATCTAAAGTACTAGTTGCTTTTGGTTCTTGCGCTTGCGAAGGATGTATTCCTGCTCTTTCTAATTTAACCTCTAAAGAAGCAACCCTCAAGACTGTCTATTTAGATAATCCATCGATAGACAATCCCATAGGCATTTTACCTCAAGAAGTTGTCAAGGTGCCAGAAGGTGAACTCACCCTTCCTGCATTCTATCACACGGTAAAGGCATTAGATCAAGTGGTTTCAGTGGACTACTACATACCTGGATGTCCACCCGAACCGCACCAGATATGGGCAGTGTTACAAGTTGTCGTCAACGCTTTAATGAACAATGGTCCCTTACCACAAAAAGGTTCTATCGTTGGAGCCAGCAATGTGGCAGTCTGTAATGAATGCCCTCTTGAAAAGGATGTAAAAAAGATTACACGCTTTTATCGCCCCTACGAGATTGTACCCGAGCCAGGTATTTGCTTATTAGAGCAGGGAATTGTGTGTATGGGTCCTGCAACACGTAGTGGATGTGGCGCGTTATGCCCTCAGGTTGGAATGGGCTGCCGGGGTTGTTATGGACCCTTAGATGGGGTTGAAGATCAAGGCGCCAAGATGCTCTCAGCGATAGCCTCTGTGGTTGATGTCGGGGTTGCTGGAGAGGAAGAACACGAACTGGAACGCAAAATCAACGAGGCAATGGAAACATTGGCTGACCCAGCGGGGACCTTTTATCGCTTTAGCATGGCACATTCCTTGCTCGGAAGAGCACGCATTCTCGGAAATGATGGAAAGTGAGGAGTAAAGCAATGAAACGAATCTCAATTGATCCCATCACCCGTCTTGAAGGTCACGGAAAAATAGAAATCTTCCTCAACGAGGAAGGAGAAGTTGCCAACACATACTTTCAAATCCCGGAATTGCGTGGATTTGAGCAATTTTGCGTAGGTCGCCCCGCTGAGGAAATGCCTCGTATTACTAATCGCATTTGCGGGGTCTGTCCAGAAGCCCACCATATGGCAGCAACCAAGGCTTTGGACGCCCTTTACCATGTTGAACCCACTTCAGCGGTTAAGAAAATTCGCGAGATGTTTTATTCTGCCTTCTACGTTACCGACCACACAACCCACTTCTATGCACTTGGTGGTCCAGACTTCATAGTTGGTCCAGATGCTCCTCCCGCTGAGCGTAATATCCTTGGCGTTGTTCACAAAGTCGGCGTTGAAATCGGCAAACAAGTCATTGATACCCGAATACGTAACCACCATGTGATAAAAACCCTAGGGGGACGCGGTGTTCACCCTGTCGCGGGCTTACCTGGCGGCTGGAGCAGAGCAATCAAAGATGAAGAGGAACGTAAGGAAATCGAAGAGATAGCACGGAAAAATGTTGAATTTGCCCTGTTCAGCCTCAAAGCATTCGATGATATCGTGCTCGCCAATAAAGAATATGTTGACCTAATTCTTTCTGACGCCTATACGCATCGCACCTATTACATGGGAACTGTGGATGAGAAAAATCAGGTTAACTTCTACGATGGTATGATCCGAGTGGTCGATCCAAACGGGAAGGAATTCGTCAAGTATCACCCCAATGAGTATGCCAAACATATAGCCGAAAGGGTGGAACCTTATAGTTACCTCAAATACCCCTATCTCAAAGCAGTAGGTTGGAAAGGGTTTGTGGATGGAGAGGAAAGTGGAATCTATTGTGCCACACCGCTCTCGCGATTGAACGCAGCCGATGGCATGGCTACTCCCAAGGCTCAAGAGGCTTTTGAAAAATTCTATGAGACATTGGGCTCCAAGAAAATCAACGGTCGTTATCAACCCGTCCATTATCGCCTAGCGACCCACTGGGCACGCCTCATTGAACTGCTCTATGCGGCTGAACGTATGCTGGAATTGATTACCGATCCAGAAATCACTGATCCCAATGTGCGTCCAGTAGTGACCAATATCCCAGATGAAGGAGTCGGCTCAGTAGAAGCACCTCGAGGCACGCTGACACATCACTATTGGACCGATGAGAAAGGTATTCTCACCAAAGTTAATTTAATTGTCGGAACAACCAACAATTTTGCTCCCATTACCATGTCCATTCAAAAAGCAGCCCAGTCGCTTATCAAGAAAGGCACTGTAATTACAAATGGATTGCTGAATCGGATTGAGATGGCATTTCGAAACTACGATCCTTGCATGTCCTGCGCCACTCACTCTCTACCGGGTCAAATGCCCCTGGAGGTCATCATTCGAGATGCACAGGGCAACGTAATCAACCACTTAGGTCAATACATCTAACAAACGTATGTGTCCAGTCTGGGTTTAAATCTCAGACTGGACACAAATCTTTTCTCCTCGTTTTATGAAAACTCTGATCATTGGACTGGGAAATCCTATTCTTTCAGATGATGGCGTTGGTATTCATGTTGCTCAAACAATGAATACACTCTTACCCAAAGATCACTCGATTGAAATTACAGAAGCAAGTTTAGGGGGAGTAACATTGATGGAAATGATGATCGGATATGATCGTGTATTCATTATTGATGCTTATCTACACCAAAATCCAAGACCAGGCACAATTCATCGAATGACGCTGGATGATTTAAAATATATCAGCCCAACGCAACATATCGCCTCCCCACATGACACATCTCTTATCACGGCAATCGAAGCAGGAAAAAAATTGGGATTACCCTTACCTGAAGAAATCGTTATCTACGCGATCGAGGTGAGCAATGTAACAGAATTCAGTGAACAGTTAACCACCTCGGTTGCTGAAGCCATTCCTATCATAGTAAAAACGATTATAGACGAATTGAAACTACCTGATTTGGAAGGAAGCGAAAAATGGTCTCACCAGAATTAATCCGTCGTTATTCATACTTTGGTGGTTTTTCAAACGAAGAAATTATTGCATTAGCCAAGGCTGCTGACGAACTCACCGTGGATAAGGAATTTTACTTTTTCCGAGAGGGAGAACCATTAGATCACATGTATCTCGTTATCGAAGGAGAGGTTGCTTTATCTTTTCGCCTTCCGGAGAAGAATAAGGAAATCATCTTTAGTACTATTAGCACAGGAGATGTCTTCGGATGGTCTGGTTTGGTTGAACCTTATATCGCCACAGCAGATGCCAAATCCATCTCAACTTGCCGGGTTATCTCTTTTGATTGTAAAACCTTAAGACAAAAATTTGAGGAAGATTGCCACTTCGGATTTGTGATGATGACCAAGGTCGCTCAGATTCTTCGAGATAGGTTGAGAGACTACCGTATAGAGACATTGGCATTTATCTCCTGAAAACCGTTTGATTAACAGATCATTACTCGAACTCTAAGGTCGTTGCAGAATATTGCCCAGACTCTATAGACTGGGCTACGTTAAATATTTCTTCCCATTTGGTTAAAATGATAAATTTTAACTACATAACAGTAAATGAAAGAAGAATGGCTTCAAGAATTTGAAAGAGAAATGAAAATGGCTCGCGAGGCAAGAGCCAGTGGAAACGAGGGAAAAGCACGAGTATGTGCTCGTCGAGCTATGAAATATATAATTTTAGAATATTTGCGCAGAGTAAATATTCAACCAAACAACATCAGCGCCTATGGATTATTACATTATCTCGGTCATTTACAAACTCTTGACAAAGAGACGCGAAATGTCGCACAACACTTTCTTCTCAAATCAAAACCTGATGGTGATCTACCAAAAGAAATCGATCTCATCGCAGATGCATATTGGCTTGCTAAAAGGTTATTAGGTAAAACCTAGATATATGTCTATGACAACTTCCCCTGTGATAACAATCGCTTTTGTTGAATGTGTCGTTTTATGTAGCGAGACAGTTGGATCAAACTCAGGGTTGAAAGGGTTGTCCATATGCTGATGGCGATAAATATCAATAAATTTATCGCAGATGCCGTGATAAGAAGCACATAATAAATCGGATTAATTCTTGCTTTATTTGCTATGGTCTCTCTTTGAAGCATCAGTTGCTTTTTTAGATTGGTCATGAATTCTGGACGAGGTGTAACTGGCTTCATAGCCCCTTTAAGGAAGGCTTCTAAATCAGATAGGTCCATCGCATTTGAAAACAACTTATCCATGTTTACTTCCCCTTTTAGATTCATCATCACTTAATCTCGACAGTTCATCACGTAATCCAATTAAGGTTCGGTGATACAAACTTTTTACCGCGCCCTCAGTGCGTCCCATAATCTGTCCGATTTCGGCATTGGAAAGGTTGATCACAAATTTTAAAATAAGTAACTGTTGCCTTTCTGGAGGCAATCTCCTCAAAATTCGCAATAGAACCTCCCGATCTTCATTGCGCAGAAGGGTTACCTCTGGATGTTCACCATCTCTCCCTCGATATGCAACTTGATCCAAAGAAATTTCTCGCCTTCTGCTTTTATCCCGATGCCAATTAGCAACAAGGTTGTGGGCAATACGATATAACCACGCCGAAAATGGCAGACCGCGATCGGTGTAATTACCAATATGACTCATGGCTTTATAAAATACCTTTGCAGTGAGATCTTCTGCATCTTCGTGGTTTCCTGTTCGATAATAGATATAGTTATAAATTCGATCTACATACCGTTCATAAAGGATGCCAAAAGCCTCCATATCCCCATTAGCAGCCAGTGATAAAGCTTGATCATCGCTGAGTACCGACATAGCCTTCACTAACTACCAGGTGGGGGTGTTTTATTAATTTAACCCCACCGATAGGTAATAGTTCTATTGAGTATATCATTAATCATGTGATATAATATGAAAAACCGGGGATGACAGGCTTCGACGGAAGAGGTTGGTCCCGGATTGCGAGCCGAGAGGCGCCGAACTCGTAAAATCAGCGCAAAAGATAAGTGCCAACCGCACTAACTATGCTGCTCTTCCTCTTGCAGCCTAAACTGTAAGTAGAAGAGCATGACCTCCAGAAGTGAGGTCACGTCTACCTACCCCGATCTCCGACCGGTGGTAGAGTAGGCGTAAGAAAGTCGGAGTGCCGTATGCGATGGCGCTAAGCATACGAAAGAGGGACTTTCGGGTCCCAGCGACTGGCCAGATGACCCTTCTGTTGATCGTAGGGCTTCTGGTGAAATCAAACGATCAACTACGCTCGTAGATATTCGCGGATCGAATCTTTCGGACGCGGGTTCGATTCCCGCCATCTCCACCTCACAGGTGCAGTCGTAGGTGCACCTGTATTATTTAACTCGCACAACCAAACCCTTTAAATATGAGCCTTCGGGAAAATACAGGGAAATCGGGTGGTCAGAGGACTGATGCAACCGCTCCACAATCTGTGCTTCGACCCCTGCATCCAACGCCGCGCTAAAGACAATCTTTTGAAACAAACTTTCATCAATTCCACCCGAACATGAAAAGGTACACAAGAGTCCATTTCGGTGCAGTAATTTTAATGCCAAGAGGTTGATATCTTTATATCCGCGAGAGGCTCTTTCCGCTTGCGCGGATGTAGGAGCAAACTTCGGCGGATCAAGAATAATCATATCAAACAAACGACCTTGATCTCGGAAAGTGCGCAGCACTTTAAACACATCCCCTTCAATCCATTCAACGGATTTACCTGAAAAACCATTCAGCGCAAGATTTTTACGTGCAATATTCAATGCTTCAGATGACGAATCAATGGCAATGACCGACGAAGCTCCTCCAGCCAATGCAGCAATTGTGAATCCTCCGGTATAGGTAAAGCAATCCAATACCTCCTTCCCGTTGGATAACCTGCGAATGCGCTCTCGATTTTCGCTTTGGTCTAAATAAAATCCGGTCTTTTGTCCATTCTTCACATCAACTAAGTAAAGTAGATCATTCTCAATAATCCGCACATATTCTCCTATTTCATTCCCCCTCAAAAGCCCTTTGCGTTGGGGTAAACCTTCAAGCATTCGAACATCTACATCGGACCTCTCGTAAATGCTCTTCGCATCGCTCATCTTTACCATTAAATCAACAATGAGATCACGCCAATGTTCCACGCCACATGAGAGGAATTGAACGACTAACACATCTGCATATCGGTCGACAATCAAACCTGGAAGTCCATCAGATTCCGCATGAACCAACCGCATGGCATTGCTGTTTACTTTCTTGGGGTAAATATTACGAAGCTCAAATGCTTTCTCTAAGGTAACCCGAAAAAAATTGACATCAATGGTTGTATTGGGGTCCCATGTCCAAATTCTTACTCGAATTTGAGAATTGGGACTATACGCACCCCGAGCAAGAAAACGATGACCGGCGTCAACTACTTCGATGGTCTCCCCACATTCACATTTCCCACAGATTTTACTGATTGAGCCCGAGTAAACCCATGGATGACGTTGAAGAATCGACTTTTCCCGACCGGGCTTTATAATTGCTTCACCCATTTTCATTTACGATAATTATTTGATGATCCCAACAATTCTTCCCACCTCGCCTAAAATATTCATTGCTTGTTCAATCTCCTTCGGTTCATGAGCAGCGGTTATCGTCGCTCGGAGTCTAGCCATACCAGCAGGTACGGCGGGAGAGACAACCGGTAGAACGAATAAGTCTCTATTTTGAGCCTCGCGCGTGAATGAAAAAGCGGTCTCATCTTCGCCACATAGAATCGGAACAATTGCTGTTTGTGTCTCCAACGTATTGAATCCCCTTGCTTTCAAACCCTCAATGAATAGTCTTGTGTTTTTAGATAATTTTTCAACTCGCCAGGATTCTTCCATAATGACTCGAAAGGCTTCTCTAGCCGCTGCAACCTGAGCAGGGGGTAACGCTGCGGAAAAAATATACGCTCGACTAGAATGTCTAAGATACTCGATTAAATCCTTCTTCCCTGCAACATATCCTCCTACCGATGGGATCGTTTTGCTTAATGTTCCCATCTTGATATCAATCACATCAGGCATATTGAAATGTTCTTCGATACCTCGACCTCTTCTGCCCAAGACTCCTAATGAATGAGCCTCATCAATCATCAACCATGCCTTGTATTGGCGACACAACTCTACCACCTTCGGTAAGTCAATGATATCACCATCCATGCTGAACACTGCATCAGCAATTACAAGTTTAGTAACACCAGTGGGTACCTGTTGTAACCGTTGTTCTAGTGAGCTCATATCATTATGCCGAAAGCGTAAAAAACGCGCACCAGACATCAAACATCCATCTACAATGCTAGCATGATTCAACTTATCACATATGACGTAATCCCCCCGTCCAACCAATGTAGATATCACGCTGAGGTTCGTAACATATCCAGAACTAAAGGTGATGGCAGCATCTGTATTCTTAAATTCAGCAATGGTTTCCTCTAGTTCTCGGTGCAGGGTTAAAGTACCTGCCAATGTTCTTACACCGTGCGTGCCCGTTCCATATCGTTCTATGGCTTCCTTCGCTGCGCGGTTAATTCTTGGATGCCCAACCAATCCAAGATAACTATATGAAGCGTACATTCCCATTTCACGCCCATTGACAATCACCTTTGACCCACCACAAAGTTCTGAGACTGGCTGATTGTAAAAATATAATCGTTCTTGCTGTAACTTAGTTACCCTCTTAGTCATTTCTGCAATACGCCGAGAAATTGCATCATTCATGTCTCTTGGTTCCATTGAAATATCCTCGTCTTTCCTTTCGATAATGTAACTTACTCAACTGAGGCTAACTTCAATAAATCGTCTTCGGTGATCGTTGCAACGCCAAAATTTTGTGCTTTTACCAACTTCGAACCCGGATTTTCTCCAACCACCAAGTAATCGGTTTTTCTGCTGACCGACTCGCTCACCTTTCCCCCATGGGTTTCGATAAATTGTTTCACCCCTTCCCGTGTAAACCTTGATAGTGTACCAGTTACAACGAAAGTTAACCCTTCTAAAGTGCGACGTATCTCTTTTTCTTCCTCGACTTTCTTTTCTTCTGGCCAAACCCCGCTTTCGCGTAACTTCCGCAATACCATCTGATTAGCAGGTCTAGAAAACCAATCTACAATCCCCTTTGCGATGTTTGGACCAATTCCCTCAATGGTTTGAAGTTCTTCAAAGGTGGCTTTGGATAATTCGTCTAAATTTTTGTACTTCCTTGCAAGATCGACAGCAGTTACTTCTCCAACTCCTCGAATGCCCAATGCTGTAATTAAACGACTCAATGGTCGGTTTTTAGAATCGGCAATAGCATTGAGAATATTCTCTGCTTTTTTCTCAGCAAACCCTTCAAGCCGAAGTAGGTCTTCCTTTTTCAATGAGTATAAATCAGCAACATCTTTGATCAACCCTGCCTCCACAAGTTGCTCCACAATTTTAATTCCCATCCCGACAATATCCATAGCACCACGAGAAACAAAATGTTCCACGTTTCGAATCAATTGCGCCGGACAAGCGGCATTGATGCAATACCATGCTACCTCTCCCTCGAAATGTTGGGTTGCTTCCCCACATGCAGGACATTTTGCAGGAGGCGTATAAGGTACCTCATGACCACTTCTGGCTGAAATCACCGGTCCTATTACATACGGGATTACATCTCCTGCCCGTTTCACCATGACACGATCCCCTATGCGAATATCTTTTTCTGCAATGTAGTCAAAATTGTGAAGCGTAGCCTGCTTGACAATTACTCCCCCGATCTCAACGGGTTCCAAGATTGCATAAGGTGTAAGTACGCCTGTCCGACCTACGTTGACCCCAATATCTTTCAATATCGTGGTGACTTCAATCGCAGGAAACTTGTAAGCAATCGCTCCTCGAGGGTCCTTTCCTACTACGCCAAGAGACTTTGAGAGTGATAAATTATTAATTTTGATGACAGCCCCATCTGCCTCATAAGGCAACTCCTTCCTTCGGTCACGCCATTTGTGGCAAACATCAACGGCTTCTTCTATAGATTGGCATAAAGTCGCCTCGATAACGGGAAAGCCCAACTTGCGTAAAAGTTCCAAGCACTCATAATGAGTTTGCAACATCCCTTCGCGATTCTCGATGATTTCATAAGTCAGCAAATTTATCGGACGCGATGCTGTCAAACTTGGGTCCAATTGCCGCAATGACCCTGCGGCTGTGTTCCTCGGATTGAGATACGTTTTTTCTCCCGCTTTCTCCAGTTGGCGATTTAATTCCTCAAAGTCCTCTTTGTAAATAAATGCTTCCCCTCGGACAACGATATATTTTGGGGGTATTAATCCGTTTGATTTTATGGGTATTTTCAATGGCAATGCTCGTACTGTACGCAAGTTTGCAGTTATATCTTCCCCCACTTCTCCATCGCCGCGTGTTGCACCCAAAATGAAAATACCATCCTGATAGTGTAAGACGACCGTCAAACCATCTATTTTGGGCTCAACAACAAATTCAGCATTTCTGACGTTCTCATCTATCCTCGCTATCCTCTCGTACCAAGCATAGACATCCTCTTCGCGAAAGGCATTCGATAGACTTAATATAGGGCTTGGGTGATTTACCTTAGCAAATCGTTCGAGCGGTGGTCCTCCAACTCTTTGGGTTGGTGAATCTGGAGTTACCCACTCCGGATGCTCCGCTTCGATTTTTCGCAATTCATCCATCAGAAGGTCAAATTCATAGTCGCTAATAATGGGATCGTCTAGCACATGATAACGATAATTATGGTAATGAATTTCATCCCTGAGTTGCTTGAGTCGTTGGTATAATGGCTCATCTGTATTTTTCATAATCTCCATCCTATGGTCATTATTACTTTATGAATTTTTGAAGATTTAAGCCGTTTTCTTTTCAAGCGATATAGCAAACATGATGACTAAGGCAATCCATACGAAATCAGCCAAGAGCAAATGGATCAATTGGAGAGGTATTGGCGCCATCAAAATTAAATTTATAATCCCAACAGCCAATTGAATCAAGAAAAGAAAAATTATAATTCTGGATATGCGTTTAAATCGCAAATCCGGATGAGTAAATCCTATCGTCCCTATCACAATCAAAATATAAAGACCACAGAATAGTGCAATCACTGGGTGCCAAACTCTCAGACGTATTAAAAAATGTGAGGTCGGATCGAGGTCCATTTGGATTCCTTCTATAATTGTCCTCGAAGGGAAAAGTGTATCCCCTAAAGCAGTGATTGCTCCTGTTGTGCTCAATAGGACGACCCCAAACATTCCAATCCCAATGAGTAATGAATGGGCATTGAAAGCCTTGGAGAGAAGCGGTTCATCTTCTGATGCCCACCATGAAGTTAATGTCACTGAAGCAATTAAAAGAAATGTATTGACTAAGTGAATCGAAACGACAAAAGCACGTGCTATCGATGAGTTGTCTGCTACCCAACCAAATATGACTAACCCAGCCCCAATCATGGACTCGGTAACGACAAAAATCAAAGAGAACAATGCAGCCCATTGAGTTAGATGTCCTTTTGTGTAAATGCGACGAGCCAAATAAAATAATACAAATACAGAAAGAAAGACCAACCCACTGCTTATACGATGAATATATTCAACAAGGGTTTCCATCGAGGGTGATCGTGGAATAATTTCACCATTGCACAATGGCCAATGATTGCCACACCCTGCACCCGAGCCTGTGGCTCTAACATAAGCCCCCCAGAGTATCACCACCAAATTGAGAAGTAAAATCCCCCAACCATATTTCTGAAACCATGTGGAACTCATTACGATGCTCCAAATTAGATTTAGGATGACTCAACGAGCCATTCTGCAGTCCCTCACTCCGGGCATTGCATTTCGATAAAGTCTAACCACTCGAGGATTTCATGATGTATATTCCAATCATGTTCATCCTGAACTTTCGCGACGAATGGCGCTCCATAGCGATCCAAAATAAATATCATAAAAGAGTGAAAATTATCGGTTTTTATCAGATTACCATACATTCTTCTCACGCCATCACTTGGACCAAAAAACATCATTGGAAAATCGGAAAATCTATTTGGAAGCACCTTTGTTATTTCAGATTGAGAGTATATCCATAAGACCTTTGCGTTTCTCTGAACGTATTCATCCTGAATGAATTTAAATTGTCTAGCCAAGCTATCACAAGGTTTACAATGTAAAGAATGTCCAAAAACAAGAACAAGGTTGAAACGCCCACGAAACTGGTCTAAAGGATTGCTCTTCCCATGTGAAGAATTGAGATAAAAATTCGGAGCACGAGATTCATTCTCACTTTGGTTTAAAATAATCCATGCCATATGAAACACCTCAAATACCAATAACGATGTGCTTTGGTAAAATCCTGATAATTTCAAGTAAAATCAATCATCGAAAACTACACCGTCACTTAAAACACGGAGTGAGCCTGATGTCAATACTTGATGATGAAATCCATGAACAACCTTCGGTAATCCGAAACCTCATAAAATTAGAAACCGATCATATTAGGAAAATCGTTAAAAAAATAAATGGAAAATTTGATTACATCATGATAGTTGCTCGTGGCACATCGGATAATGCCGCTCGATATGCTCAATATCTATTTGGTTCGAGAAATCATCTTCCAGTTGGTCTGGCTACTCCATCACTGTTTACATTATACAAAAGCCCACCATTACTTAAAGGTGCATTGATCGTAGCAATTTCTCAATCTGGACAATCACCAGATATCATCGAAGTTGTAAGAGAAGGAAAAAGACAAGGACAACCCACTCTGGCGATTGTAAATCATGCTGATTCACCCTTGGCTAATCTAGCCGATGATGTCATCCTGTTGCATGCTGATACAGAAAAAGCCATTGCCGCGACGAAGACATATACTGCCTCTCTAGCCGCCTTAGCAATTTTATCTACATTGTTTCTTGATGACCAAGTTGCATATACCGAATTATGTATTATTCCCGAAAAAATCGAGCAAACCTTTCAAATGATAGAACCTACCTTGAATCGAGTCGAACGTTATCGTTACATGAGTCATTGCGCGGTCATCGGACGTGGTTATAATTATTCAACTGCATTTGAAATTGCTCTGAAAATCAAAGAACTCACCAAGATTGTAGCAGAACCATATTCATCTGCTGACTTCCGACATGGTCCGATTGCCATGGTAAAAGATGGATTTCCGATCATTCTCGTGGCACCATTGGGCCATGTGTTTAATGATCTCGAAGGGCTGGTAAAAGAACTGAAATCCTTGGATTCTGAAATCATCCTCATCTCTGACGACCAAAGGTTACTACAATCTTCACACTTTTCTCTACCTATTCCATCTGGAATCCCTGAATGGTTATCACCATTGGTAACCGTCGTTCCTGGACAATTGTTCTCCATGAGGCTTGCTATGGCAAAGGGCTTAGACCCTAATCAACCAGAAGGCATAACAAAAGTTACCAAAACAATATAAAAAATGCATCATCTATCGAGAAAACGAATTGGCGTGCTTACAGGGGGTGGGGATTGTCCTGGCATTAATGCTGTAATCCGTGCGATTGTCAAGACAGCTATCCACGAGTATGGTTGGGATGTTCTTGGGATTGAGGATGGATTCGAAGGGCTCCTCTTACCTAATAAAACCCACTTATTAGGCTTTGATACTGTCCGCGGAATTTTGCCGCGTGGAGGTACCATCCTCGGAACAACCAATCGTGCCGATCCTTTTCACTACGAAGTTGAAGTCAATGGAGAACATCATATTATTGACGTATCTGATCGAGTTATTCAATATTTTCACGAACTAAAGTTAGATACATTAATAGTCATAGGTGGAGATGGTTCTTTACGAATAGCAAACGAATTAATCAAAAAGGGGTTGCCTATCGTTGGTGTTCCTAAAACGATTGACAATGACATCAACGGAACGACAGTAACCTTTGGCTTCGACACTGCAGTAAACACTGCCATGGAGGCTTTGGATAGGCTTCACACAACTGCCGAAAGCCACCATCGCGTTATTATCCTCGAAGTTATGGGTAGGAATACTGGCTGGATAGCCTTGAAAGCCGGTATTGCAGGTGGTGCCGATGTCATCTTAATTCCAGAGATCCCATATGACCTCAATGTCATACTCGATAAAATCAATGCTCGAAATCGACGCGGTGCGAAATTCTCCATTATCGTTGTTGCGGAAGGTGCTCGACCTCAAGGAGAACAACCGATTTTCCAAGAATGGCGCGATTTGGGTGAGATGAGGCGACTTGGTGGAATAGGTCAATTTTTAGCAAAGCAATTGAGAGAGAACAGCAATCTCAATGTGAGAGTTACCGTACTGGGTCATCTTCAAAGAGGAGGCTCACCAACCGCATTTGATCGCCTATTAGCCAGTCGCTTTGGAACAATGGTCGTTCACCTAATTGCTCAAGGGAAGGTCGGATACATGGTGGCTTATGAGGATGATGTAATAAAATCCATCCCAATTGCACAAGCGGTAGCCACCCAAAAAGTTGTATCTCTAGATAGTGACGTAATCCTAACCGCCCTCGGTTTGGACATCTGCCTCGGAGAACAACGTTCAAAGATCGAGCCTTAGAGAATGTGAAAAAATTTGTAAATTACTACTTTGATTCACTAAAAAGAAGTAAATTCCAATGAGAATGCTTCGAACCCTTCGACAAAATATTCTGCTACTATCCGTCTATCCGTTGATTCCCACAATTGTCTATACATTTATTAAGAAGTATTTCGATTGGAAGTACTCAAAAGAAAAAAGGGGAAAGGAAGTTTCTATTACCCCAAAAAGGTTTGTGGCATTGGAGAGAAATCCAAGTTCCGTAAATTTCATATTCTCAAACACTCAACTTGAAATTTGCTTTTTGAAAGAAGACCTTGTTCGTATATCATGGACTCCGGGTAATCCACCTGTTTCATATGCTATTGCGAAGACAGATTGGAGTACAGTCCATTTTTCGTTGATAGAGAATGGTGAAAAATGGACGCTTATTACTAACGAGATCATTCTGAATGTCAATCACGATGGCAGCCTTGAATTTCGAGATAAACATGAAAAATTACTGCGTTTATCTCTCCCTCCTAAATTATATTTAGATGAAAGCGGATTAGCCCCAAAATGGGAGGAAAATTCATCAACATCCATTGGAGCAGGATTTTATGGTTTAGGCGAACGAGCCACACCGCTTAACTTGATCGGTCGCTCCTATCAAATGTGGAATTCTGATCCAAAAGGGAATTACTCGGTTGGTCATGACCCATTGTACATATGCATTCCAACATATATTTCACTACACAAAAATGGTGGATATCTGATATTTTACGAAAATCCTTATCCTGCAAGTATCTCATTTCACGAAGAAGGGGACCTTGCCACTCACATTAAGGCACGATTCGATGGAGGAATGTTGCGTTACTACTTTATTCCTGGACCTTTGGCGCGTGCTATACAACGATACGCGGAATTGACAGGTAAACCCCCACTCCCTCCTAAATGGGCACTTGGTTACCATCAATCTCGATGGGGATATAAAAGCCAGGAAGAAATTCTCAATGTGGTCAATCAATTCAAAAAGCACAATCTTCCTTTAAGTGCCATTCATTTAGATATAGATTACATGAATGGTTATCGTGTATTTACCATTGATCAAAACAACTTTCACGATATTGAAAGCCTCTCAAATGAACTACAGGAAGAAGGAGTACACTTAGTAACCATTATCGACCCAGCAATCAAGTGTGATTTGAATTACTCATTGTTTCAAGAAGGCTTAAAGAATGGATATTTTTGTACTTTACCGAATGGTAAAGTAATCAAAGCACCGGTATGGGCAGGTTGGTCTGCATTTCCTGACTTCACAAACCCAAAAGTACGCACTTGGTGGGGTGACCAATATGCACATCTATTGAATATCGGAGTATCGGGTTTTTGGCATGACATGAATGAACCCTCTGCCTTCACTTTGAAAGGTGATTTAACGCTTCCATTACAAACATGCCATGATTTAGATGGCCATAATGGGGATCACCTACAAGCCCACAACCTATATGGTCTCATGATGAATAAAGCCGGCTTTGACGGAATTCGGAAACACGCTCCCAACAAACGCCCGTGGTTGCTTAGCCGCTCAGGTTGGGCAGGTATAGGGCGTTATGCATGGTGTTGGACTGGAGATATTGAAAGCAGTTGGCAAGCTTTACGTCAAACTATCCCCACAGTATTAGGTATGGGTTTATCAGGTATCCCTTTCTCTGGACCGGACATCGGTGGTTTCAGCGGTTCGCCAACTCCCGAACTCTATCTCCGATGGTTTCAATTAGCCTCATTTCTTCCCTTTTTCCGTACACACTCTGCAATGAACACTTTACCTCGCGAACCATGGCGGTTTGATGAGAACATTCGAAAAATCGTCAAGAAATTTCTAGACCTTCGTTATCAACTTATCCCCTATTTTTATACGCTTGCTTGGGAATCATCTCAAACAGGTTTGCCCTTGGTACGTCCGATCTTTTGGATTCGAGAAAACGATTCCAAGTATTGGTCCATTGATGATGAATTTCTGCTTGGTGGAGATGTTCTCGTTGCTCCAGTTGTCACCGAAAATGCAACCTCACGAAAAGTCGTTATACCCCTTGGTCAGTGGTTTGATTTCTGGAATGGAAATAGATTGATCGGTCCTTGTGATATTGAAACCACCGTAACTCTTGAGGATATGCCTATTTATATCCGCGGCGGCAGTGTGCTGCCTATGGAAGTTGGGAATAACCTTTTATTAAACATCTACCTTGATGAAATTGGCGAAGGTATATTATATTCCGATAGTGGGGATGGATATGGTGATTGGCGATTAGACAAATTCACATTCACGTTCCAAGATGAAATCCTGAAAATTCAGCATCAAATGATTGGGAAATATCCATTTCCATATCGTCAAATTGATCTAATGGTTCATGGGATGAAATGCTCTACTGCTAAGGTGGATAACTGCGAAATATCCATAGAAGCAAATCACCTTTCCTTAAATCAACTATGCAACACGATTGAAATACACGGTTCCCTGGTTCGCTAATCGTACTATAATTCTCTTATATGTCCAAATCTATATTCTTCAAACTAGGAGGAGTTCTATGGATTACATCAATCTTGGTCGCTCAGGCTTGATGGTGAGCCGTTTGTGTTTAGGAACAATGAATTTCGGACCCCAAACCGATGAAGCCGAAAGTTTCAAGATCATGGATAAAGCACTTGAGGTAGGTATTAACTTTTTTGACACAGCAAACACATATGGATGGAAAATTGGCGAAGGAATCACTGAAAGAATCATCGGTCGGTGGTTAGCCCAAGGCAATGGTAGGCGCAACCAAATTGTTTTAGCCACAAAAGTGTATGGGAAAATGGGTGAGGGACCGAATGATCGACGATTATCCGCATACCACATTCGTCGGGCATGCGAAGAGAGTTTACGCCGCTTACAAACAGACCATATAGACCTTTACCAAATGCACCACATTGATCGCCAGACGCCTTGGGAAGAAATTTGGCAAGCTATGGAAATCCTAGTCCAACAAGGTAAAGTCATTTATGTGGGGAGTAGCAACTTTGCCGGATGGCAAATTACACAGGCTCAATTTATAGCACAGATACGCAACTTCATGGGGTTGATATCCGAGCAAAGTCTCTATAATCTTGCCGCAAGAACGGTTGAATTGGAAGTGATTCCCGCATGTAGAAATCTTGGGATAGGAATTATCCCCTATAGCCCGCTTGCTGGCGGACTTCTTGCCGGAGTTCTAACGAACCAAGCCACCGGACGACGGTCTTCAGAAAGGGTTCAAAACCTCATAGAGAAACATAGAACACAATTGAGACAATATGAAGATTTCTGCCGCGAAATCGGTGAAGAACCTTCGAATGTGGCATTAGCCTGGCTTCTTCATAACCCTACAGTAACTGCACCTATTATCGGTCCACGTACCGTGCAGCAACTCGAATCGTCTTTGAAATCTCTAGAAATCACTTTAACTGATGATCAAATGACACGCCTAAACGATATTTGGCCCGGTCCTGGCGGTGAAGCGCCCGAGGCATATGCATGGTGATGACTCAAATTGCAAAAGGATGCTCAAAGATTCACGCAAACTTTATGGCATGATGCCCATTTATAATATATGATTGGGAATTGATTGTGATGACAACATTTGACATGATTTGAGAGCCTTTGACAATGAATGAAATTACCGAACACGAACCCGAACGTCTCATCTTACTTACTGCCAAAGAGGCAGCCAACTATCTGCGTGTCAGTCTCTCAACCTTACACCGTATGGAAAGAAATGGATGGATCACTTCATTCAGAACTCCCGGCGGGCATCGACGATATACACTTCAAATGTTGAATGCATGCCTTGCTCGTTCAAATGATTGGGTATCTCAAAATGAGGACCATTAATTGATGCCTTTAGGCTATGCTTAATAATAATTCACCACCTAAAAATCCTCATATATATTCAATGTTCTCTGAGCAGTATGTCCCCCAAGGCGATATTCGTAATCGCACGTATCGAGTACTTCTTCTTGAAGACGATTACGATCAGGCTGAGATGATTTATGAGTTTTTACAACTTGCTGGTCCATTTACAGTGGACCTGGTTAACGACATAAAAAGCCTTTGGAGCCGCCTAACCGAAGGAGAATATGATGTTCTTCTGCTGGATTACAAATTACCTGATGGAAATGGATTGGATGTTTTAGATGACCTACCAAAAAGAGGTTATGATATTCCTGTTATCATGATTACTGGACAAGGGGATGAAAAAATCGCTGCCCAATCCATCCAGCGAGGTGCAATGGATTATGTGGTAAAAGGCAGTGATTATCTACTGAGCCTGCCTTCAATGATAAAAAAATGCATTCAGTCGCATCAAATGCTCATTTCGTTCAAACGATCGCTCGATCAAATTCATTATCAAGCCATGTTGTTGAATAACGTACGGGACGCTGTTGTAGTATGGGATTTAAATGGGCGAATCACCTTTTGGAATCCAGCCGCCCAGTCTCTGTTTGGGTGGACTGCTGAGGAACGAATTGGTTACGACGTTAGAGAATGTTATCTAAACCTTTTCGATCCTCCGATTACGATACCTCTAGAAGGTTTACCTTATGGAACAGAAATTGAAAGAAGGTGTTTAAATAAAGAGGGAAAAGAAATTTGGGTTTCTTCATGTATATCTATTTTGCATGAAAAGGGTCAAGAAAATTCGATCTTGGGTTTCATGGATGTCGTGCGAAACATCACTGAAAGAAAACGCATGTTAGCCCAAATCCAATCCGCCCAGACCCAATTGGTGCAATCCGCTCGACTCGCTGCTATTGGTGAACTCGCTTCAGGGGTGGCACACCAAATTGGAAACCCACTGACGACGATTATTGCAGAAGCACAATTGTTGCTTCAAAATCTCAACAACGATCACCCAGCACGCGAGTCAGCTGAAGCCATCGAAAAAGCAGGTTGGAGGGTACAACAAGCCATCAATAACCTCCTAGAGTTCTCTCGCCCTGCTCCTGATACACTCAGCATCTTAAGCGTAAATGAAACCATTCAACGAGCATTAATGCTGGTCGGTGAACATATTCTTACCTCAAAGATCAATCTCATTACTAATTTGGGACATGGGTTGCCAAAGGTGCGCGGGAATGCTAGACAGTTGGAAGATCTGTGGGTAAACCTCCTCTTGGTGGCTCGTGATTCAACTGAAGATGGAAAATCTCACGAAATCTCCATCTCTTCATCAGCACAGGATGGCGAAATCATTGTTGAAATAAGCCACGATGGAATGTCATTATCCCCTTCACAAATCGAAACAATATTTGAACCCAATTTCATTGAATCTACAACAGGACAAAGCAGCGGTTTTGAATTAAGTATATGCCGAGAGATTGTTCGTCAACACAAAGGGCAAATTGTTGCCCTCGCAAATCCAAAAGGCGGAACATCCTTCCGTATAACTTTACCGACATTTGGAGTAACCAAAACATAATCTTAATAATTTTTGGATAGAGGGAACCATGGAACCATATCATATTTTGATCATCGAAGATGACGAAATTGTTGCTCGAACCATCGAACGAACTCTCAGAAGCGAGGAATTTAAGATCATCGTTTGCAATAGCGGTGTTGAAGGGCTCAAAATTGCCCGGCGGAGACCTCCTGATCTGGTCATTCTTGATATCATTATGCCAGGCATGGACGGATATTCAGTTTGTCGCGAGATACGCGCGGATCCGCTAATTGCTGATGTTCCCATCCTCTTTTTAACTGCTAAAATAAAGGATGAGGATAAAATCAATGGATTTACCGCCGGAGCAGATGATTACTTGACAAAACCGTTCAACGTAGATGAACTTGTTTTACGCGTGCGCGCTATCCTACGCAGAACAAAAATGAGCCGAACCGCAATGATGACCGAGCGAACTAGCGAGACGATTGACGAAAATCAACTTACTCCCTTTGCTCGTTCGGTAATCCGGCAAATTCAATCGAAGACGAAGGTATCTGAGACCAACCAATGCCTGGTAGTTGGAGATTATGTTCTTGATACGCAAACTTACGAGTTATATACTCCTCACAATGGAAAAATACGCCTTACACCTGTACAATATGACCTTGTCTATCACTTGATGAGCCATCCCGGGCAAATCTTCTCACCTGCTAGATTGCTTGATGAGGTCTGGGATTATCCTTCGGATGCAGGCAGTCCAGACTTGGTTCGCGTTCATATCAAAAACCTTCGCGAAAGAATCGAGCCCGATCCCAAATCTCCAACTTTCATTCGAACTATACCTGGTTATGGATATACTATCTCTACAGACAACGAACAGCATGTTGTGACCATATAACGATTGGGCAATGAGATTAAATATTTTTCTTACACAAAACCATGGATAATATTCTTGGGTCAAAATCCAAGCAACGTAAAAGAGAATTAGAAGCACTCCACATCATTGCCGAGATGCTCAACTCCAATTTGGAAACAGATGAAAGACAGGCTTGGATGTTGCGAGGAATCTGTCAAATCCTAAATGCAGAGGGGGGATCAATTTTTACCCTTGATGAAAAAGACCCAGAACTTGTTATTATGAAAACCCTTGGGGAAGGAGAAACTTGGAGATACCAAACCAGTTTCAAACTTAATAAAGGGTTGGTCAGAGAGACAATCTATAACGGACAACCTATTTATTGCAATGATATCTCTCAATGCGAAGAATTCAACTTAAACTATGATTGCTCGCCCGATTTTCATCCTAATTCCTTCTTGTGCGCTCCATTGATAACTAACCAGAAGATTCTAGGAGCAATTGCATTGTATAACAAAAAGAGTAAGCACTTTGATCTGTATGATCAAGACTTACTTGTCGCTCTCGCTACCTCTATTGCAAATGCTGTTTACAATTCTCGCCTAATACAACAATTAAAAATCGCTAATGCAGACCTCGAAGCAAATCGGTGGGAACTTTTGCGTTCGAGGAACACACTGAGAGCCTTATTCGATAGCACTCCGACCGGTATTTACATTGTTGATCGAAAATACACCTTGATTGCCATCAACCTTAGCCGAGCTCAATTGGCTAATCGAAAACCGAATGAGATGGTTGGTAAAGTATGTTATCAAATCCTTTACAATCGATCCGATCCCTGTCCTGGTTGTCGTGTTAGCGAGACGCTCTTCGGAGGGCAAATTACAAAACGCATCGAGAGAAGATGGCAACCCGATGGAAATTCTCTTGAGTATGAAATCAGCACATATCCAATCAATAACGAAGGGAATCAGGTAATTCAAGCATTTCTCTTTGAGGAAGATGTAACCGAAAGACGTCGCCTTGAAGCGACCCTAGCCCAATCTGAGAAATTAGCTGCCGTTGGACAGTTAGCTGCTGGCGTTGCCCATGAAATTAATAATCCGCTGACAGCCATCATCGCTAACGCTCAAATGCTAAAAAGAAAACTATCAGGTGATCAAGAACTATACGAAATGGTTGATCTGATTGCTCGGGCAGGTGATCGCGCCACACAAGTGGTCAAAAATTTACTGAATTTTGCTCGCAAGGAAACCTACGAATTCGCTCCCACCGACCTGAATGAAACCATTCGTAAGTCCATTGCACTCGTTCAACATGAATTAATTGCACGTTCAATAAATTTAACCTTCGAGCCTGACGAAACTATTCCGCTGATCCCCGCAAGCCAAGATCATCTTCAGGGAGTCTGGCTCAATATGTTGCTCAACGCGATTGATGCAATGGACAATTACCACGGCGAGATCCATGTATCCACCAAACTACATGGAAACGAGATAAGGGTAAGGATCGCTGATAATGGTAAAGGCATTCCTCCAGAGCGCATCCCTAGAATTTTTGAGCCTTTCTACACAACGAAAGAACCTGGTAAAGGGACCGGTTTAGGGCTTTCCGTGTGCCACCGCATCGTAAAACAACATGGGGGACACATTCTCGTAGATAGTCAGGTTGGAACAGGAACTGAATTTACCATCGTACTTCCTGTTGCCTGATACCATCTACATAAACTCTTTAGCCATCCTTTACATTGCTTTCACAACGAATTTATTCGATTCGAACCTTCAATGTGCTAAATTTGAGCAGGAAGTTAATTTCATATCTCATCTATGTCGGCGAGCATTTCCTAAAAAATGGTTATATGATACTCGTGACACGCCTTAATGGCACCAAATTGTATGTTAATGCAGAACTCATTCAAACCGTGGAGGGTACTCCAGATACAGTCATCTCTTTGATCAACAACGTAAAGATCGTGGTAAAGGAATCGCCAGAAACCATCGTAGCCGAAATTTTAGAATACCAAAGGGAGATTCGTAACCCAAAAGTTAAACATCTCAGCGGAGAGTAGAATGGACTTAGCAACCATCCTTGGGCTAATTTTGGGATTTGTCGTTGTCACGGTCGTAATGATTTTAGATGGCGGGTCACCTGCTGAACTTTTCACCCATCCTCAGGCGATTCTATTGACAGTAGGTGGTGCGATTACTGCTAGCATGGTTTCATCTTCCTTCAAAATTGTCCTTTCTTTGCCAAAATTCATCCTCATTGCGATTAAAGGGCACAATAGCGATCCATTAGGTGCCATTGACAGCCTGACGAAAATGGCAGATAAAGCACGCCGAGAGGGATTGCTTGCCTTGGAAGAAGAGGCTAAGAAAATCACCGATCCATTTCTACAAAAAGGGGTCATGCTGGTTGTGGATGGCGTTGATCCATCCCAAGTGCGGGCTATTCTGGATTTAGAGATACGCCACATGCGCGATCGCCACGAAAAAGGAATCAACTTCTTTGCTTCCGCAGGAGGTTATGCACCTACTTTAGGAATTATCGGTACAGTTATGGGTTTGGTAAACGTCTTAAAGCAACTCGACGAGCCAAGCAAACTCGGCGCGCATATTGCAGCTGCCTTTCTAGCAACCCTTTGGGGAATCATGTCTGCAAACCTTCTCTGGTTACCATTGGCTGGTAAACTGAAAGCCAAAAGCGAAGAAGAGGCTCAATTTCGTCACTTGCTTCTTGAGGGTATATTGGCTCTTCAAGCCGGTGAAAATCCACGTCTCGTCAGAGAGAAACTCTCCGCCTTCTTACCTCCGAAATCTCGACCTAGCGAGGCATCTACAGCACAGAAAGCGAAGGCACAAGCATGAGTCACGGTGGCGGCGGTACCGAACGATGGTTGATCAGTTACGCAGATTTCATCACCTTGCTCATGGTGTTGTTTGTGATCCTTTACTCCATGGGACAAATTGACGTAAAACGTTATAAGCAATTGGCAGAAAGCCTTCGAGTAGCCTTTGTTGGCGGACCAATGAGAGTTGTTGATCCTAAAATTGATCAGGCAGGAGGCACAAAAAATGACAAACCTGCGCCGATCGTCATTCCTGGTATTCCGAGCACGCAACTCACTCCAGATGAAGTCGCCGAACAATTAACTGAGAAACTCTCCCAATCTGGCTTAGGAGGCGCAATAAGTGTTCAAAACAACATTGAAGGGGTATTTGTATCACTCAGCGAAAAGATTGTGTTTGAACCAGGCACCGCGCATCTATTACCTCAAGCCTACCCAATCTTGGATACCATAGTTGGGATGATTAAACCCTTAGATAACGATATTCGAGTGATTGGACACACCGATGACTCCGTTCCTATTGATGCTCGATATACTTCCAACTGGGAATTGTCCGTCGCTAGGGCGGTTACCATCGTCAATTACCTCATTGATGCCGGTATTGAACCAGAACGAATCACCGCATCTGGTCGGGCACAATATCGTCCACTCTTCCCTAACGATACCCCTGAGCATCGAATCTTGAACGGACGTGCGGAGATACTCATTGTCTACCCTGTAACCTCGGATATCATCAACCTGGATTTGTTCTCTCATCAACCCTCGATTACTCCCAAATCAACGGAAAAATCCGAAGGAGAATAATATAAAAGATGAAAAAGTTATCGTCTATTTTAAAAATCATTTTGAAAGGGTTAACAGTCGGTTTGCTTATAAGCACTGTTGCAATTCAAATGTTCATGGCTTATATCATGTTTTTCCCCGATTCGTTCCCAAAACCTTTCTATCTTGCTTATTACATGCCAACTCCCAAACCCACACTGGTTCAAGAAACGTCTACTGAAATCCCTGCCATTCCAATCAACCCACCACCCGCCTATGCAGCACCTTCAAATTCTAATGAATCCAATACACAATTAGAAAAATATATCAATCCAGGTCATGGATTAATGATTGAAACTGGCTCAAAAATCATCAACCTATCTGAACCAGGAGGTAGAAAGTACATTCGTGTGAATATTGTCTTAGAATTCGCCCCAAATGATTCTGAATACTACAAAATGGCAGAAGAAGAAAAAATAGCCTACAAAACAAGATTTGAAGAAGAAATCTCTTCAAAAATGCCAATTATCAATGATTGTTTAATCACTCTTATCTCCAGCAAGACCTTCGAGGACATATACACTACAGAAGGTAAGGAAAATCTAAGGAAAGAGATTATCCAAGTTTTGAATGAAAAATTGCCGGAATACTCTGTAATTTACGTGTACATTACTGAATTTGTTGTTCAATGATAAAGAGAACAAACCAAGAAAGGTTGTAAAAACAAAGTTTTACAGTGATCAGAGTTTACCCAAGGGATTATGTTAACTCAAGCCGAAATCGACGCCCTTTTATCAGGCTCTCTCGAAATTCAACAACCCGACTCTGAGGCAGGTGTAAATCTTGCTGAATTGATGGGGCAAGCTCCCGTTGAGCAATTGACGCAACCGGATAAAAAGAGAGTCACGCCGTATAATTTTTGGTCCCCGGATCGATTTACCAAAGAACAAATCCGCGCCGTTGAACTGATTCATGAAGATTTGACAGAAAGATTGACCGCTTCACTGCCATCGTTCCTTCGAACCAATGTACGCCCAAGAGTTGTTCACTCGGAACAAGGTAGATTTCATGATTTCATCAAAGACTTACCCGAGAATATCTTATTCCACATCATCAATCTAGCCCCCTTGCCAAACCAAATCGTCCTAACGATCAGTCCCGATATCAGTTTTGTAATACTTGAGCAAAGGTTAGGAGGTCGCGCAGAGCCCAACCAGAAAAAACGTACGCTGACAGAAATCGATCAGTCTCTATTGCGCAGCATGGTAGAACACATGTTGAATGACATCAAAGCGACTTGGAATAAAGTGGTCGCTATTGAGCCCAATTTAGAAGATAGCACTGTCAACCAACATTGGGTGCAAATGCTCATAGGTAACGAACGAGTTTTATTGATCATCATCGAATTAAACATTGAGGGGGTTTCGGGCACGATGAATATTTACATCCCATATTCGTTGCTCAAACCCATCATCCACCTTTTGAATCCTCATGTATGGATTTCCGGAAGAAAAGAAAAGTTACTTGAACCGGATGCACGCCTTAAAACTTACCAAAGTCTAACCAACGTACCACTTCCAATTCAAGTTATTCTTGGCAATGTAAAAATTTCCATCAAAGAAATCATGAACCTTAAAGAAGGTGATATTTTAAAAACAGAAACCACTATAGATCAACCTCTACCGGTCATGGTTTCAGGTCGCATGTGTTTTTACGCAAAGGTTGGAAAAATCAACAATCGTTTAGCTATTCAAATTGTTGATTTTGTTACCAATTTATCTGCCGATAAAACTCATTTCCTCTTTCAAAGGTAAAGCGATGAACGAGATTTCAACTTCCGAAACCGAGTCTAACAACCTCTCATCAAATATAACCGACGCCATCCATAACTCACTTGAAACGCCCAAAGCAGAGACTACCCTAGCCAAACAAGTGGAAGTTCCCACCCATGCCACAACCCAAACACAAACAAATTCGATAAAAAAGAGTTTGGGCAATGATGATGAAAAATTAAATATGCTAATGGACGTTAACCTCGTAGTTACTGTCGAGTTGGGACGAACCGATTTAACTATCCGTGAGGTGCTTGATTTGCAACGTGGGTCAGTTGTCGAGTTAGACCGCATGGCAGGAGACCCTGTTGACATTTTAATAAACGATCATCTTTTCGCTCATGGCGAAGTTGTAGTTGTAGATGACAAGTTCGGAGTACGAATTACGGAAATTGTTACATCGAGTAAATGCAGCGTGTAAGCACGAGGAGCAAAATGACAAAGTTAATCCTTGAAAAAATAAGGAAAATACCCATTTGGTCACTCATTGCAGGTGTTTTTTTACTTATTTTCTTCACTTTTCTCTTTTCTTCTATTCAGGATAGAACTTTTCCTAATAATGTTATTAACTCAGGATCAGGTACAACTGTCTCTATAAGTCAAACATTAAACGTATTTATTCGCCTGTCATTTGTTGTGTTCACCATGTATGTTGGTTTGATTGTTCTGCGCAAATGGAAGAAGGAGAAGTTTGACATACCATATAGAAGTTTGATCATCCTTGAGAGCGTACATTTGAATCCTCATCAATCTATCCATTTGATACAAGTATTAGGACAACAGATGCTTATCGGTTGCACCAATCAAACCATCACCTGTCTATCAATTTTCGGGAGTACCAATGAGACAGCCGAAAAAAACTTTCCGATAGTTTCGACATCAAGTAAAGCAAACGACTCTCCTCAATCTTTTCCCAATTACATTATGGAATTACTGACCAAACAATGAAAAGTCAAACATGAAGCCCAACTATTTATCATTCCTGCTTATCATCCTTATTAGTTTACTGACAACGTCCTGTGCAGGAAGCCCAGAATGGTCTGCTCCAGGGGTAACTTTAACAGTAGAACCGGTTGGTAAACCGGCGCAAGTCAGCACTGGAGTACAACTTCTTGTACTGATCACCGTTTTATCGCTTGCTCCAGCGATATTGGTCTTAACTACATCCTTCACCAGGATTGTTATTGTTCTTTCGATAGTGCGTAATGCTATTGGCACACCTTCTATTCCCCCTTCCCAGGTAATCATTGGATTATCCTTACTTTTGACCTATTTCATAATGTCTCCAGTATACACTGAGATCAACCAACAAGCCATCAAACCATATCTCGATGCAGAGATTGATCAATCTACAGCCATCGAGAGAGCGGAAACCCCCCTTCGAGATTTTATGTTTAAACAAACTCGCCCGAAAGACATAGAACTTTTCTTAAATCTAAAAGGGCTTGAACGCCCAGAAAAACTAGAAGATATTCCAACTTCTGCCTTATTACCTGCTTTTGTCATCAGCGAACTTAGGACAGCCTTCATCATGGGATTCGCCATCTATGTTCCATTTCTCATTATTGATATGGTGGTAGCTAGTGTTTTACTATCCATGGGAATGATGATGTTGCCTCCATCGTTGGTTTCTTTACCGTTCAAAATTTTGTTATTTGTAATGGTGGATGGTTGGTATCTCATTACACAATCACTTACACAAAGTTTCTTTTAAATCAATGAAATCAAGGAAATGCCAATGACTGATGCATATGTACTCTCCTTTGCGAAAAATGCTCTGATCACAACGGTGATTCTAGCCGGTCCGTTTTTAATTTCTAGCCTCATCATCGGCGTACTGGTCAGTTTGTTCCAAGCCGTAACCCAAATAAACGAAGTTACTCTGACCTTTGTACCAAAAATCATCATCAGCGGAGTAATCGTCATTCTCGTTGGCTCATGGATGGCTCAGCAATTAATATCGTTTACAACCAATATATTCGTCAATCTCCCCAATATGCCTCGTTGAAAGTTCCAAAACGCACTATACAACATGAGATAATCACTCTTGGACATTGCAATGTTGCCAATTGAACTATCGAACGAAAAGACCTCAGACCAACAAATAAAACGAATACTCAGTAACATTAGTCGTTTGCGCCCCCTGCCAACAAATGTAACCCGCATTCTGCGAGCACTAGATAACCCAGAAACAACCCCATTACACATTGCTGACCTACTTAGCCTCGATCAAGCCCTTACGGCTTATATGATCAGGGTGGCAAATTCCGCATACCTTGGTTACACCCTGCCTTGCTCCTCGGTAAGTGAAGCCGTAATGAGATTGGGATTTAAGAGAATCAAAGAACTGGTTTTAAGCACAGCCGTTTCGGGTCCTCTCACTCGTCGATTAAATGGTTATCGTCTGGGCGATGGTGCGCTCTGGAGCCATTCAGTATCAGTTGCCAGCATTGCTCATTGGTTTGCCAAGTCTCTTTCATATCCCGATCCTGAAGAAGCCTATGTAGCGGGATTGCTACACGATATGGGGAAACTCATACTCGACCAATTCGTGCGAGCAGATTATTACCGTATGACCGAGATCATTTGGAGAAAAAAGATGAATTTATGGCAAGTTGAGAAATTATTATTTGGAATTGACCACTCCACTGTAGGAGGGTTAATGGCTCACCAATGGCAATTTCCTGCTTCTTTAATTGATGCGATCAGCAACCATCATAACCCATCATCATCCAGCCCTTTTTGCGATCTTACCGCGTTGGTCAATCTCGCTAATGCATTGTCTCCGGTAGAAAAATATGCCTTATCTGATCCAGATGGACGCAAAGTTCATTCAGAGGCATTGAGCATACTCAATTTAGATGAACCTTTATTGATACACATGTGTACACAGATGCATGAAGATTTTGAAGAGTATGAGCATCGTAAACCCTTAACGATCTATTAAGATAACACGATGGATTGCTTAGGCACTATCCTCCTCCTTGAGCCAGACCACATTCTACGCGATTCGATCGCCTTAGCCTTGAAGAGAAATGGCTACTTAGTCTTCATTGCTGAGGATTGGATAGATGCCCTCGCCCTATGCTTAGAACACAAACCTCAACTGATCCTCATGGAGATATTGCTTCCTCAGATGAACGGATTGGATTTTTTGAAGGAATTAAAAAGACACGAAAAGTTTAAAGAAACAAAAACGATCATCATAACCGCCCTTGCCTATCGAGATATCTTGAAGAAAGCCATCGAACTAGGAGCAGATGACTTTCTTGTAAAACCGATTGATATACAAATGCTATTGACGAGAGTATGCAAAGCCCTCCCCCCCTCATGTCTGTCGAACGCAAGTTAGGACACAAAAAATAAACCATGCATTCTACAATTATTCGATTTAAATGAATGTTTCTTTATAGCAGGGGGACTTTTTTACGTCTAATTAAGTGCCCATTCATTAACAGTTTACGGACATCCGTTTAATCAACGGTTATCTTTAATATTGAAAAACTTCTTTCATTTCTATGGAGGAAGACGTTTGGTTTTCTCATTACCTCAAGCCCAATTTTTCCTATTAGCACTGACGAGAATCCTCGCCATTATTGTTCATATTCCCGTGTTGGGTGGTCGTCTCGTCCCTAATTTGATCAAGATTGGGCTAGGAAGTCTACTTGCCATAATATTGCCAGATTGGCAATCCCTTTCAACAGCAACTCAAGGTTTAACCACCCTGGATTTTGGATTCGCGATAGGACGCGAAATCCTCATAGGGACCATTGCCGGATTCTCAGCCACACTGACATTCTCTGTCTTTCAGATGGCTGGTGACTTAATGGGACTAGGTAGCGGATTCGCATCGGCGTATATCTTTAACCCCACTTTCGAAAGTTCAGGATCGTCGTTGGAAAATCTGTTCATTTTAACGGCGACCTTGTTATTTCTTGTGGGAAATGCCCATCATGGAATTCTCGTTGTTATATCGCGCTCATTTGAATTAGTTCCCCTTAACGCTCCCCTACCGGGACTTTCCTTAAACAACCTAATCCTCTTAACTGCTCGCCTTATCTCGATCGGCGTGCAGATAGCATTACCCGTCCTAGGTTGTATTCTTCTTGCAGATATCACACTTGGGCTTCTTTCAAAAGTATCCCCACAAATCCACGTGTTCTTTCTGGGTTTACCCATCAAAATCGGCATGGGTATTTTAGTTTTGGCGCTTTCATTACCATTGATCTCTCCAAGAATCATCGATCTCTTCCATGACTTACCTGAGAGAATGCTTATGATATTCACAAAATAAAGTGAGGGTGAATAGTTAATGCCGACTTCTGACCGTACAGAACCCCCAACTGGTAGACGCATTGCAGAGGCTCGAAAAGAGGGACAAGTAGCCCGAAGTCAGGAACTGAGTGCTGCAGTTGCTCTACTCATGGGGGTATGGTTACTTCGTGGAATGGGAAAGAACCTAATAGAAGGATTCAAAGACATATTAACTTCGACAATGAGTACTCTGACCATAAAGGAATTCAACGACATCATGCTTAGTCAGACTATGACTAGGTATTCTTTTATGTTAATGCCGAGTCTGGCTATCATCATTCTATCCCTTCTGGTCGTTGGAATTTGCATAAACATATCACAGACAGGTTTTCTATGGATAACCAAGAGGTTAGGAATTGATTTGAATCGTTTAAATCCGTTGAATGGTCTAAAACGTCTTTTCTCAATCCATGGGATAGTTGAATTCCTCAAAAACTTAATCAAATTGTTCCTTATTGGATGGATAGCCTATTCTTTCCTAAAGGGCAAATTCACAACCCTCATCAGTCTAAGTCAAATGGAATTTCCTTATTCCCTGGATACATGGGTAGAGGTTGCTTTTTCATTATTAACACGGGTTGGATTGGCATACTTTGTCTTAGCATGCATAGATTATGGATATCAGCGCTGGCAATATTTCCGATCTCTCAGGATGACCAAACAAGAGGTCAAGGATGAACTCAAGCAAACTGAGGGAGATCCTCTTATTCGAGGCTATATTCGCCGCCAACAAAGGCGACTAGCCAGATTAAGGATGATGGCAAATGTTCACAAGGCAGATGTTGTCATCACAAACCCAACTCATCTGGCTATTGCCATTCAATATGAGCCAGAAACCATGCAAGCCCCAAAAGTGCTTGCGAAAGGTGCTTATCGAATAGCCGAACGTATTATCCAAATCGCTCAAGCGCATCAAATTCCTGTCATCCAAAATATTCCTCTTGCCCAAGCCTTATATAAGATGGTTGATATTGACCAAGAGATACCACCAGAACTATACCTGGCGATGGCTGAAGTGCTTGCTTATGTTTTCAAGTTACGCGAACACAAAAAACGTTCTGAATTTAGCACATCTCTATAAAAGTTCTTTATGAAACAATGACCACTTCATTCTATTCCCCACTAACAGATATGAGAACTATATTGCGTTCGAAAGACGCAGTCATGGCAATAGCCCTCGTCTTCATCATTGCGATGATGTTGATTCCGTTACCTCCCATTGCAGTGGATTTGCTCATTGTTACAAATTTTGCCTTATCTATTGGCATCATCCTCCTAACCATGTATATCAGCCAACCAATGGACTTTTCAGTATTCCCATCCTTGCTTCTTTTGATAACACTATTTCGATTGGGTTTAAACATCTCCATTAGCCGTCAGATACTTCTACAAGGTAATGCTGGAAAAGTTGTCGAGACCTTCGGTAATATGGTCATTGGTGGAAACTACGTAGTTGGTGTAGTGGTATTTCTGATGCTGATGATTATCCAATTTGTTGTAATCACCAATGGTGCAGGACGCGTTGCTGAGGTCGCTGCACGATTTACCTTGGATGCCATGCCCGGGAAACAACTCTCGATAGACGCAGACTTAAATAGTGGACTGATAGACGAAGAGGAGGCTCGATCCCGCCGACACGCCATCGAAATCGAAGCAGATTTTTACGGCGCCATGGATGGTGCAAGCAAATTTGTCCGCGGCGATGCTATTGCCGCTGTTATTGTAATGTTGGTAAATATCCTTGGCGGTTTTATTATCGGTGTCGTTCAACGAAAATTAACTCTACTTGATGCCTTGCAAAGTTACACCCTACTCACTGTTGGAGCCGGTTTAGCTATCCAAATCCCTGCATTGATCGTATCTTCTGCTTCTGGTTTGATCGTAACAAGAACCACATCTGAAGTCTCGTTAGGCAACGACGTAATCGGTCAATTATCCAATTTCAATGTTCTTCTCATTGGAACTTTGATCATCACCACCCTGGGCTTGATCCCCGGTCTTCCCAAACTCCCGTTCCTTCTCGTAGGGTCTGTGCTTGGAATCGCAGCCTATGCCACCAGACGCATTCAACAACGTATGATCGAATCACCAGCCCCTCAACCTCAAATCATTGAACCGGAGACTCCTCAGGATATGCTTAAAATGCTGATTGTTGATCCAGTCGAATTGGAAGTTGGCTATGGATTGATCCCTCTCGTGGATGAAAGCCAACCAGACAATCTTCTCAGGAGAATAACAGCGATTCGACGTCAACTTTTGAACGAGTTAGGGCTGGTACTACCGATCGTTCGAGTTCGAGATAATCTACGCATTCCGCCCCAATCCTACCGCATCAAAATTCGGGGAGAGGAAGTCGCCAAAGGGGAGTTGATCATTGATCGCTATTTAGCCATCCCCGGCTCAGATGCGGATGAAAAACTACAAGGGATTCCAACCACTGAACCGGCATTTGGACTGCCTGCTTTATGGGTTAGCGAAGCAGAAAAAGGTCGAGCAGAATTAATGGGCTATACCGTCGTAAACCCACTATCGGTGATAGGAACCCATTTGCTCGAAGTAATTCGAAACAATGCACCAGATTTGTTAGATCGGCAGATGGTTCAAGACATGCTCGAACAACTGCGTACGAAAGCCCCTGCAACGGTGGATGGTTTAATTCCCGACCATTTATCCCTCTCCGAAGTCCATTTAGTCCTGAAAAATCTACTACGTGAACGAGTCCCTATTCGAGATCTAGGAACTATTCTTGAAGTTCTCGCCCAACACGCGAATGTAACTCGCGATCCAAATATATTATCCGAAGCAGTGCGTCAATCTTTAGCACGAACGATCAGCAACCAATATCGCGACGAGAATGGATATTTACATGTTTTTACCCTTTCACCCCACTTGGAAAAAACCCTTCGGGAATCTCTCACCTCCACTGATAGAGGATTAGGTTTTCAAATTGATGCAAATTTTGCCCAAGCCATCATCAATCGAACGGGTGAGCAGATGGAAAAAGTTGCAAAACTTGGTCATCTTCCCATTTTATTGTGCTCACGTGAATTGCGCCTTGCCATGCGTCGCTTACTAGAACAAACCTTTCCCAACCTTGTTGTCCTGGCATATTCGGAAATTATCCCTTCATCCAAAGTGAAAGCCCACGGAATGGTCGAAATACCATGAAGTTACGTAAGTACACTGCTCCGAATGTTACACAAGCCCTAGAGGAAATCCAACGGGACCTTGGTCCTGATGCATTAGTGGTTTCAGTCCGACAATTGAATAGCAAACTCCCTTGGCAATTTGGAAAAAAGGTAGGGGTTGAGGTCATTGCACTAGCCTCCGATTCGCCAGACAAATTCAATAACCAAACCGTGTACCCCAACAATTCCTCAACTTATGGGCAAGTTAACAAGCAAAACCTAGATTACATCAACATGATTAAAAGTCTCACCCATCAAAAAACATCGGCAGATAAAAATAAACTAACCAAACAAAATGGTCAGAAGGATTTGAACAATGTGAAGGAGAAATTAGATGGGGAGAAGAAAAACGCGGGAATACCGGATGATCATCACCTATTGAAAAAAATACAACAACGGTTAATTAATCATGGGATTGACGAGCCCATTGTCAAAAAATTGATTTCATCATGTGTAAATAGCCTGAGCCCACAGACTATCCAGAATCTCGGGGCAATCGAAAGGCACCTCCAAATCCAGTTAGAAGCCCATCTTCGTTTTTCTTCTCTTTCTAATTCTGATAATGCTCGATGGATATTCTTTGTTGGAATGAGCGGTTGTGGAAAAACGAGCAGCCTGTTGAATATTGCCATCTTATTAACTCGCGTCCAAAAAGAAAAAGTACACTGGATATGCGCAAACACCGTCAAAGCCAGTTCGATCACAGAGGCGAAAATCTATACTGAGAACCTAGGGATTCCACTTCACCTTGTTTACACGTCAGATGATCTCCATCATCTTGACATTTCCATCAACGATAATGCTTGGATGCTTGTGGATACTCCGGCATGTAATCCCCACAACGTACAAAGCATTGTGGAATTAGGTGGGCTTTTAGACAAGATTCCAAAAGGAAAGATCATTCTCGTCGCTGCTGCTACCTCCAAGTATGCCGATCTTAATCAAATCTTTACTTCACTCACACCCTTCGGTTTGGACGGTTTGATTATAACCAAAATGGACGAAACATCCTGTTTGGGTGATGTGTTCAATCTTGCTTGGTATAGCCATTTACCTCTCTATTTCTTTTCTATCGGACCGGAAATTTTGGAACATTATCAAACAGCCAATTCAGAATTTCTAACGAGAAGGCTATTGAATAACTTAAAACAATAAGTTGAAGAGAGGTTCTATGTCTAAAAAAAAGACCGAAGAAATCAAATCTGAAAAAGAGAAATCCTCAAGAAAAACTTATACAGACCAAACCCAACCAAAACAGCCTATCCTTCTCGAGTTTGGTCAAATTATTTGGCGTATTATCATTCTAGTATCAGGTTTTACTACCGCCTTCATCTCCTACTTCAAAGGTTGTGAGATTGTCATTGCAATGATTAGAGGAAGTTTGACTGTTTTCATACTAGGGCTAATCGGTTGGTTGATGAATTGGTTGCTTATACGTCACTCACTGGATGTCGTTCGATTGCAAATACAAAAAACCATTGAGGAAAGTGAAAAGCACACATTCAATAAAATGGCATGAACGAGTGAAAGATGAGTAATAATCAAAGCGATGAGGCAACATTGATACATAGGTATTTTGTACATCACGACCCTGCTATGAGAGAAGAGATCATCCTAAAGCACTTACCTCTCGTACACTTTGTCTTAGGACGGCTTGGATTGTCTTACTCATTGGGGGCGGATTATGAGGATGCTAAAAGTCAAGGTCTGATTGGTTTAATCGAAGCAGTGGACAACTACAATCCAGACCTTGGTACTCAATTTAGCACATATGCCACCCTTCGAATACGTGGAAGAGTCTTGGATTATCTACGCTCTTTGGATTGGCTTTCTAGGTCCGCTAGGAAAAAAGCACGCGCTGTTGAAAAAGCGATTAATGATTTATGGGGTATCTTACAACGTTCACCTACCGATGAAGAGTTAGCCGAATACTTAGGTTACGACCTCGACACGTTGCAACAAGCCCTTATAGGTGCAAATCATATTATCCTATCCCTCGATTCGCTATCAAGTTTTGGCTCAGAAGGAGAAACCACCTTCTACGAAATTCTAGCCGATAAGGATCAACCCAATCCTGCAGATGTTCTCGTTGAAGAAGAGTTGAAAATTCACCTCATTGAAGCCATTAAGAGCCTTTCAAAAAGACAACAAATCTTACTCGCTCTTTACTATTATGAAGAATTAACCTTCAAAGAGATTGGGGAGATCATGGGAATATCCGAATCACGCGTATGTCAATTACACGCTCGTGCCATTATGGATTTACGTGCTTTGCTCTCAAAGTCAATCAGCCCTTCTCATGAAGAACCAATGATTACTAAGCCCATTAAAGCGCCATCAAATTCTGTTCAATTCAACTTTGGTAGGAGCCATCAAGTATGAGTATCCAATTCCCAATGTTGAATGATACAATCAACTTCATTTCCTTAGCCCGTGAGGTTGCTCTTGACCATGGGGAAAAGGAAAAGGCAGAACGCCTCACGAAAGTCATTAGTCACCTTCAACAAATAATTGCGAGTACTTCGGAAGTTAAACAAAACTCCTCTAACCAATCTCCAATTGATCCAAAAAATTTTTCCGACACATTAACTCAAATCCAGCAGATTACTCACATACCACAAGGTATCAACTCAATAAATGAACGTACTCGTGCGATACTTACAATGTCTGCAGGTGGTATGACGGAAATTGAAATTGCAAAACAATTAGGTATTTCTCAAGAAGAAGTGAGTCTTACACTTAGACTAAGTCAAATCGCTCATTCCCAAACAGAAATTGCAAATCTTGGACAAAATACTGACCGTACGGCACTAAGCGATGTGCTTCTTAAAAAGAATATTGCCGATGCTTACAATGGCTGGCAACCAACCGATTATTTGGAGGAAATGAAATGATCAAAGGTTTATATGCAGCCGCTTCATCAATGATTGCAAATCTTTATCGTCAACAATCTCTGGCTCACAATGCGGCCAACCTTGATACCCCTGGTTTCAAAGGCATTTTAAGCACCCTCGATAAGTTCGTTGAACATGCGGTTATTCATCCAAACGGTGGTTTAACCAATGCGACATTCTATCGATACCTAGGTAAACTAGGACTAGGAGTTAAAAACAATCCCGATGATACAGACTTCACAAACGGGTCATTGAAATATACAGGACAACCACTCGATGTAGCCATTGATGGTTCAGGATTTTTCACGATTAAAATTCCAGAAGGAAAGGGATATACCCGAGATGGTCGCTTCTTACGGGATGCTGAAGGCAATCTTGTAACCATTGACGGATTTCACGTTCTCGATGAAAGTGGGCAACCAATAGAGATTCCCGACGGAATTATTTCAATTCATAATGACGGAACCATTTTCGCAGATGGTGAAGAGGTTGCTAAGTTAGGTCTTGCATTCTTTGAGAATCCTCAGGAAGACCTCACTAGAGTGTTGCCTAATATCTTTACCGCAAATGCTCAACCTTCAAACAAAGAAGTAGTACGTGTTGCCCAAGGATACCTGGAAATGTCTAATGTCAATCCGGCTGAATTGATGACACAGATGGTCAACGTAACTCGAGCCTACGAAGCCGCCCAAAAAATGATGCAAAATCAAGACGAATTGCTTGGGCTCACGATTAATACATTAGGTCGTTTGTGATAATTTTTAGGAGGTACATGATGTCTGTCTCCTTCACTAAGATACTACACATGGCAAGAAGTGGAATGCTTTCTCGTCTCTTAAACCTTGATATTTGCAGTAATAACCTTGCCAACATCAATACCACTGGTTTCAAGAGAACACGGGCAAATTTTCAAGAATTGCTTCAAGCGAAGTTGGTAAATGGAACAGAGTTAAAAAATACACAACGATTGATGGATCAGGGTGCTCTCAGGCAAACTGGTAACCCTCTAGATTTGGCAATCATGGGCGAGGGGTTTTTCCAAATCAAATTACCAAATGGAGAGACTGCCTACACGCGAGATGGTGAATTCCTTCTTGACAGCAATCGCCAAATCGTGAATGCTTCTGGATACCTCTTAGACTGGGAGGGAGAGATTCCCGAAGATGCTACCGATATCAACATCACTGAAGATGGAACCGTTTGGGTTTTAGTTGGAGAAGAATGGGAAGAAGCAGGAAACATCGAATTAGCAACATTCCCAAATCCATCTGGTCTGCTAAATTATGGTCAAAATCTTCTATTAGAAACCGATATCTCTGGGGAACCACAACGGAGTACACCCAATTCCGAAGGAACCGGAAAGATCGTCTCGAAATCTTTAGAGCAATCAAATGTTAACTTAGCCGAGGAGATGACCCAAATGGTCGTTCTACAACGCTCCTTTGAGATATGTTTGAGAACATTTCAAAATACAGACCAAATGCTCTATCAAGCCATTCATATGAGGCGTGGATAATCTATGGTTCATTTCGATGGATATCAAGTTTGTCTAGAAATAACCGATAACAATTTAGAGAAATTATATTCTTACCATTTT
>FWPU01000830.1_pt1 | contig 97917 bp, 83 predicted proteins | sample 2228361 | NCBI WGS metagenome assembly FWPU01 (sample SAMEA103939777, study PRJEB20133) | metagenome | reverse complement strand
GTATCCGCTATCCGGCGGCGGTATTCTGCGCCCGGTGCGGCCGCGGGGGACGGTGTTCATCGTTCGCTAGGCGGAAGGGCCGCGCGCGGGAGAGCGCATGCCCCGCGCGTCTCCTTGCCGAAGCGCAGGAGCCACACCTTACCGGGAGAGAGGCCCTCGCCTCGCGCGACTTTTATGGATGACAAGCCGCGCACTCGAAAAGCCACTCCCAGCCGACAGGGTCGTCCAGGTCTGTTTTCGGTCCGTCAGGCAACCAGGCAACGCCCAAATTCAGCATGCGGGAGTCGCGATCACTCCCCATACACAACCAACTTGTAGAGCCCGACGACGCCCATGATGTTACGCGCCTGCCAGTCAACGTGATGCACGCGGGTGATATTGCCGTTTTTCATCGCTCGCTCCAGGCTGGCGTCCCCAATGGCGACCATCCCAAACCAGGAAGAGCATTGGGCCACTCCGACCTTGCCTGTGGAACTCAGAGTTTGGCCCGTCGCCGTTACGGGGAGTTTGACGTCGGTATAGGCAGAGCCGACTGGATAGAGGCTGGCGCATCCGGCTGCCAGCAGGGCAGCCATGGTCAGCGCCAACAGGGTAGCATGTGTCCTTTTCATCAGGTTTCCTCCTGCTGGTGGACGTATCCTGGTTTACCTTTATTCCACGTCTGGGCTCATGGCAAGGAAAATTGCTTTCAGGTTGACGGGCGCGCATTCCTAGCGAACGCGAACGGGGTAGAGGAAGGGCTCTTTCTGTCTGGTTGTAGCGGCTCGGATCCAAATATTTTTTTCGGAACCTCGAAGGGATTGTGACGTTGCGTTGCGCGGCGTACGGCTTACTGGGGAAGAGGACAAGCGCGTCCGGTGAAAGGAACCTTAATACCCTGAATCACCGCACACAACACGAGCGACGCCCTTCTGTTGTAACCCGACGGCGGTTTTGTAATTGTAAAAGGAGGTGGCCCTCTGGTGATGGACACCGGTCCTATGGGCTTGCGCGGAGGGGTACCTGTCAGGGTGGCCTCCGGGCTGGCGTGTTTTTTTGCGGATGACAGACGGCCAGGCGCTCACTATTCTCCATCTGCGTTGATGCGTATCGCGGACCGGCCGCGCGGAGTGCGCGGAGGGGAAGACGCGAAATGACGGGTCGCCTTTTTACCGTTCCCAACGTGTGTTCGGCGTTCCGCCTTGTTGTCTCTCCTTTGCTTATCGCACTGGCCATTATCCAGCAACGCATGGCCTTCGCCATCTTTTTCGGTGCCGCGCTGCTCTCCGACGCGCTGGACGGAATTCTCGCTCGACGCCTGCGGCTGGATTCGGAAGCCGGCGCGTGCCTGGATAGCTGGAGCGACCTCGCCCTGTACAGTGCCGCTGCCGTGGGACTTGCTGTCCTGATCCCGCGTCTCATCCGGGAGGAGTTGGTTTTGGTCGGCATCATGACCGCCGGCTACGCGATTCCGTTCGCTGTGGGATGGGCTCGATGGCAGCGGTTGACTAGCTACCACACGTGGGGAGCCAAGGTGTCGGCCATGGTTGTGGGACCGGCCATGTTATTGATGCTTGGGGTGGAAGACGTATGGCCGCTGTGGGTGGCGGCGCCGATTTTTCTCGCTTCGGCGGTGGAAGATGTGCTCATCACCGTGATCTTGCCACGCTGGCAGGCCAATGTGCCCTCGCTCTGGCATGCCCTGCGGATTCGCAAACAGGAGAGAAACCCGTTCCCTTTTTTTCGGTGGGATGCGCGGAGACGACGCGGCACGCCCGGGAAAGGCGAAAGGCCGTCTGAAGGGATTCGGGATTGGGAGAGGCCGTGCAACGGGGGCTGTTGCGGATCACGCGGTGTGGGGGTGGAAAATCTGCCATGAGGGACCGCGCCGGCATACATTACCATTTAGCCGGAATAGCAGGGTCTGGCATGAGCGCGCTGGCCCAGATTCTTCTCGCCCGTGGCTATACGGTGTCGGGATCCGACCGCGATCGAGACCGGGGGATGGACCTTGATGTTTTGCGCAAACTGGAACGAAAGGGTGTGCGACTGCATCCGCAAGATGGTAGTGCCATTGGCCCGTGGACTGCCGCGTTGGTGGTGAGTACAGCCATTGAGGCCGATAATCCTGATATCCAGGCCGCTACACGGTGGAACGTTCCGGTACAACATCGTGCCGAATGCCTGGCGTCTCACATGGAGGGGGGATGCTCGGTCGCGGTCACGGGGACGTCCGGCAAGAGCACGGTGACGGGCATGATCGGATGGATGTTGGACCGTTTGGGAGCCGATCCGGTGGTCGTGAACGGCGGCTGTATTCTCAACTGGATAGGAGAAACCAGCATCGGGAACGCCCGCATTCCGCTTTCGGGGTTTCGAGGGGAGAAGCCGTTGGGCTCTGTCGCGTCAACCGGACAGGATGGGTCGTTACGTTTTCCCCTTTGGGTGTTCGAGGCGGATGAGAGCGATCGGTCTCTCCTGCGTTTTTCCCTCGATTGGGCCGTTGTCACCAATGTTTCGTGCGATCATTTCCCGCGGGAAGAGGCGCAGGCGCTGTTCACGACGTTTCGATCCCGTGCACGATGTGGCGTGGTGGACGAGGAGGCGACGGCGGCCATCCTCGCGCAGGCCCGTCCCCGTTTGTCGGCAACGGGCAGTGTGTTCCACTTTTGTGGTGACGAGGTGCACCTCTCCCTTCTCGGGTTTCATAACGTGTGCAATGCGGTGCTGGCATTGGCCTTGGTGGAGAAACTCGGTTTTCCCCGAAAGGCGGCGGCCGCCGCGCTGGGTTCTTTTCGTGGGATTCACCGCCGGTTGGAGATCGTGGCTTGTATCCGGGGCATTACTGTCATAGACGACTATGCGCACAATCCTGCAAAAATCCGCGCTACCTGGGAGGCTCTCCATCCCTTCCACTCTCGTCTGTGGATGGTCTGGCAGCCGCACGGATACGGGCCCTTGAAGCAGGTGATGGACGAGCTGGTGGACCTTTTTGCGGGTCCGATGCGTGGCGATGACCACGTGTTGATCCTGCCGATTTACGACGCCGGCGGAACAGCGGATCGAACCGTACGCGTGGAGGATTTTGTGGCGCGGCTTCAGAAGCGAGGCTGTTTGGCCCGCTTTGTCCCGGAGGTCACGGCGCTTCCTCCATATCTGGCCGCGGAGGCACGGAGTGGGGAGGCGATTGTCATCATGGGGGCGCGTGATCCGAGACTGCCGCGATTAGCGCGAGCCATCGTTTCGGCCCTGGACACGCGAGACTGAGCCTCCAACTGTTCCCTGCTGCGGCGTCTTTCCTCTCTTGACTCCGCATCCCCCTCCGGCGGGACAGGGAGAGACCTCTGTTGTGTTCTTTATCGCGTGTGACGTTTCCTCCTTGACGGGGAGGGAAAGCAGGAAGGACAATGCGGACCATTCGGGCGAGAGAACGTAGCCAGTCATCAGAGAGGAGAATGCGATAATGTCGTTTACCCTGCATGTGCTCTGTTGGTCGCATTTGGATCGCGAATGGAATTTTCCGTTTGAGACGACACGGGCCGATATGGTGGGACTTTTGGATGAGTTGCTGGACCTGCTCGAGCGTCGCTCTGATTTTTCCTATTTCCATCTCGACGGACAGGTCATTCCTCTGGAGGACTACCTGGAGTTCCGACCGGAAAACCGTGCGAGGATAGAGCGACTGGTGCGCGCGGGAAGGCTGCTGATTGGGCCGTGGTACACACTGCCGGAGATGAACGTCATTTTGGGCGAGTGTATTGTGCGGAATCTTCTGCGGGGGCGGCAGGCCGCCGCGCCGTTCGGTGGCGTCATGAAGGTTGGGCTTACCAATACAAGTTGGGGACAAGTCTCACAGATGCCCCAGATTTTGCGGAATTTCGGTCTCGATACCTACTTGTCCTATCGGGGCGTTCCGGTTCACCGCATCGAGAAGGAGTGTCTGTGGGAAGGACCTGACGGGAGTCAGGTTCTGTTGTTCCGGCCCACGCGGGGAGCCCGGTCCATTTTTTTCATCCACGTGACGGTACCGGCTACCGTGTTCCTTCGGCGGAGTCAGGCGGATCGTGAAAATCCGCCTCCGGTTCCGCCGGCGGCGCGGATAGCGGGTTCGGATAGCGCGGTGCTGGAGCCGTACTTTGGGGAGCAGGATCCGGAGCGTATCCGAACGGAACATATCGGACGCGCGATGACGGAGATTCGAGAAACACTGGCCGGCGATGCGACGACCCGCCATCTTGGGTTGGGCAATTGGGATGATCGGACGCGGATGCATCCTCGCCTTCCCGACCTGGTTGCAGAAGCGGCCAGGCACGTGCCTCCGGGCGACACCCTACGCATCAGCAGCCTGCCCGCCTATATTGCGGCGGTGAAGAGGGACCGCAGGGCTGTGACCGTACAGGTACGTGGAGAAATGCGATGCCCGCAGAAGGGAAAAATGGGCGCTGAACTCCTGAATGTTTTGGCTACACGTACCTACATTAAGATCGCCAATCGGCGGGCCGAACGGGCCTTGATCTATGGTGCCGAGCCCTGGGCGACCTTGGCCTCTCTCTTCGGTTTTTCTTACCCGCAGGCTGAGCTCGATTGGGCGTGGAAACTTCTTCTTCAAAATCACTGCCACGACACGATCGGCGGCTGCGGTGTGGATCGTGTGCACCAGGATCAAATGAACCGTTTCGCTCGCATCGTCGATTTGGCGCACGATATCAAACGGCGCGCGCTTATCCATCTCGTCCGCCAAGCGGGTTTCCATCCGAAACAGGAAGGGGAAAGCCTGCTGGCGGTTTTCAACGTCCTTCCGTATGCGCGTGGCGGCGTGGTCGAATGTGCGTTGGACGTTCCTCAGTACATGGCGGCACGCAGTCTGCGCGTCATCACGGCTTCCGGTCGGGAGGTCCCGTGTGAGATTCTTTCCTTCACCGACGAGACCACAAAGGTTTACGTCCCATTCCGTTGCTATAGAGTGTGGACGATTCGGCGATTTCGGGTGCGGCTCGCTTTCGATGCGATCCCTGGCATCGGATGTGCCACATTTCATGTTGTCCCCTCCCCGCGGGTTTTCGTCTCTGGCCCGCACATGCGGTCCGGGCGGAATTGGATGGACAATGGTCGGCTGCGCGTCGTTTTTCACCGCAACGGTACGTTCTCGATACAGGACCGGGTGTCCGGAGGAAGCTGGCGGGGACTTGGTGCTTTTGAGGATACGGGCGACGTCGGACACGGGTGGGGGCACCGGGCGCCGCACAAAGATTGCCGTTATCTGAGCACCGCGGGACGGGTGAGTGTTCGCCGGTGGGAACATGGACCACTGCAAACCACATTCCGCGTGACCGTGTTCCTGCGTGTTCCGGAGTCGGCCACGGCGGATCGCACCGCGCGAAGCAACAGACTTCGGACGCTAAAAATTATTTCGGATGTGTCGTTGCGCCGGGAGAGTCCCTGTGTCCATGTGCGGACCTGGCTGGACAACACGATTCGGGATCACCGCTTGCGCGTTCTGTTTCCGACCGCCGCGGGGGTCACGCGCACGTGCGCGGAAACGCCGTTTGATGTTGTCGCTCGGCGGGTTGGTAGGCTTTCCACGAGCGGCTGGACGGAACAGGATGACGGGGGACGTCCGATGTTGAATTTTGTGGACGCAAGCGACGGCCGACGGGGACTGGCCGTTATCGTGAGAGGTCTATGTGAGTACGAAGCCATACGGGACGCACAAAGAACCCTTGCCGTCACCCTGTTGCGTTCTTTTGCCTTCCGCCGGTCGCGGGAGGACATGACTCCTTCGCATGAGTTGGCAGGGACTCAGTGCCAGGGGTCCCACGTGTTTCAGTACGCTTTGTATCCGCATGTTGGTGACTGGGATGCCGGAGGGGTCGCTTCTATTGCGTATGGGGAGAACGTGCCGCTGGAGCTTGTTCAGAGTTTCGGGGGGAACGATGCGCCGCCCCTTGATCGCACGTTCGTAGGGATATCCGGTGGGGCGATGGTGCTGAGTGCCTTGAAGCGTGCCGAAGACGGCCGCGGGATAATTTTGCGCGTTTTCAATCCGACATCCCGGCCCCTTTCGGCCAACGTGACCTTTTCCTTTCCTGTGCGCCGTGTGTATCGGGCCACCATGGCGGAAGAGGACAGGCGTCGGGTGCCGCTTGTCGCGAAAAACCAGACGCGCATACGCCTGAAACGCAAACAGGTCGTGACGGTGCGCATCATTCCGACGGGGCATCGCGGGGGGAAGAACATTCATAGCGGCCTTCGCCGTCCTTCGCGATAGATGGCCTATCGATGTTGTGTTTTGTTTTTTATCGGAGCCACCGAAGCCTTTCGGCGTGTGCCTGCCGAATCCGCAGGGGACAAACGATCGCCCAATGGACTCCGCACCGCCAGCGGACTATTCGGGGGGGGTGCCGATCCCCTCGGCTTTCCCGGAGGGGAGCCTCTGTGGAGCAACGGACAAGGGACAGAACGGAAGAGATTTTTTGGGAAAAATTCCTTACGCGCCGTGGGCGTGCCGCCATGACGTGGACATCACGCGCCGGAGTGCGTCCGCCGCGTCGCGCGGAATAATGGCTTTTCCTTTGGGAAAACGTGGGACCTGCTGCCAGCGGATCATGGCGGCCGGACAGGCGGCATCACGGGCGTGACGAAACGGAACGCTCCAGGATGTCGCGCGCCGCCGCGTAGACCTCCTCGTGCGGAATAGCGCGCAGACAGGCACGGGCGGCAGCCGAATGTCGCTCAATATCCCGTGCTCGAGGGACATGAGGAAGAGTCACGACGCGATGTCCTGCGCCGAGAGGGCCTGTCCGTTCGGGATCGGTTAACCCGAAGATGGCCACCACAGGCACGCCAACGGCCGCGGCCACATGCATGCCGCCGTTGTCGTTGCTGATCGCGACGTCGGCAATCTTGACAGCGGCAGGCAAATCCTGGAGTGCGACACGGCCGGCAAGACTACAGGCGTATGATCCGATTTTTTCGACGATGGCGGCACACAGGGGAGCTTCGCTGGCTGTTCCGAAAACAAGAATGCGCGCGTGGATTTCGGTGGCGAGTTGACGCCCGACTTTCGTAAACCGTTCCGCCGGCCATTGTTTGGCGGGGCCGCGGGCTGCACCTGGAAATAGCGCCACCACAGGGTGGCGTCTGTCGGGCACCCAACGGGTCCGTTGCTGTTCTATGTCTTCTGCGGTGAGGCGTAGTTCCGGATGAGGAAGGGGCAGGGAGAGATCGGTTGGGTGCAGCAGGAAAACATATTCCCAGGCTTGGTGCCGCAACGAAAGAGGTGGGGGAGGGGCGATGTGGGTAAGCATCCAGGAGCGCATGTGTCCCCGGGCGCCGACGCGCATGGGAACCTGGGCGCAAAACGGGACGAGTGCGGAACGGAAAGAGTTGGGGAAAATAACCGCGCGGTCAAATCGTTCGGCGCGTACCCGCCGGACGATGGCGGGTAGATAACGAAGCCCTCGGGGGGTAGGCCAGACGCGATCGGTGGCCGGGTGGAGACGCCACAAGGGGGCCAACTCCGGCCGCACGAGGAGGGTCACCCGGCCGTTCGGTATCGTCTGTTTGAGCCTCTGGATGGCCGGCATGCTCATCACGCTGTCGCCGAGCCAATTCACTCCGACGATCAGAATGTGTTCCGCCATGAAAGGACCTTCCGGGCATCCGAGCCGGGGTTTAGGAAACCTGTGCCGCCGGCGAGCGAAAACAGATGCGCGCGATACACTGATGGAAGTTTTCCGCGCCGCTCAAAATGTCAATTTCCACCCGCAGAAAGTAGATGGGAACATCCCACCGTGCCAGACGGGGAAACCGTACGGCGTCCTTTTCTGTGGTGAGGATAGCCTCTGCACCTCGTTTACGGCTCCGGTTGATCATATCAAGGATTTCCTGCTCCCGGTAGCGATGGTGATCGGCAAAACGCCAACGTTCCAGGATGCGCGCGCCGAGATGTTTCAATTGACGTTCGAATCCTCCGGGAGAAGCGATTCCCGAGACGACCGTGACCGGTCGTCCGATGAGGAAGTCCAATTCCTTTTTTTCGCGGGTGTACACATTGCAGACATAGCGGGGGCAGTGCCGGCATTCGACGATTTCAGCACGCGGGTTTAAAGCGCGAATGCGCGCCTTGAGAGGTTCGCTGTCGTGCCCGTCGGATTTGGTCAGGAAAACAACGTCGGCCCTTCGAATGTTACCGATCGGTTCACGGAGAAGCCCCCGTGGCAGAACGCGCTCATTGCCAAACGGGTTTGTCTTGTCCACCAACACGATTTCTACCCGATGGCGAAGGGCGAGGTATTGGAACCCGTCATCCAGAATCAACGTGTCGCAGTGAAGTTTTTCGATTGCGTAACGACCGCTTTTCACCCTGTCCTTGTCCACCAGCACGGCGACGTCCGGTAGATTGGCCGCCAGGAGGTACGGTTCGTCGCCGCTCATCTCGCTATTGAGAAGAAGCCTCGTGCCGTCGGAGACGATGCGCGGCGGACGGCGTTGCTCGCGCCGGGTGATCCAATCCAGCACGCGTTGCCAGAGCGGGGGCTCTTGTTTGCGGTAGCCGCGGCTGAGGATGGCTACTTTTCGGCCCTCCCGCTGGAGCTCGCGGGCAAAAACTTCCACCACGGGCGTCTTGCCCGTTCCGCCCACCGTTAGGTTCCCCACGCTGATGACCTGACAGCCGAGGGTGTGATGGCGGAAAATTTGTTTTTGGTACAGGAAGAGGCGTAGCTGCACACATGCCGTATATAGGTGCGATAACGATTGCAGCACGGCCAAGAGAACCCGCGTGCGAAACGGCCACTGGCGCTCCATGTCCCGGGACAACAGAGCCACCAGGTAGCGCTCCAGACGTTCCCGACGGTTGCTTTTCATTCTGATGGCGACTCGAGCGGTAAGGCGGCAGGTTAGTCTAGGCGACTCGACGCCGGGTGTCGAGTCCCCCTTCGCCGAGAAAAGGAGCGCTACATAGGCCTAGACGCGGAGTCAAAACCCGGATGCGGGCAGGATGCTGTGGCCCCCTGGCCAGGCGGACGCTCAGCGGCGTGGGGAAGTCAACGCGCGAAGACGGTCTGCCAGACCGGACGTGCGGAGGGTTTCGCGTTGCACGGCCGCACAGAAAACCTCACGCGAACACACGATATCCAAACGGCAACGGGCGCGTGTGATGGCCGTATACATGAGTTCGCGCGTCATCACCGGGCTGGGTGTGGGGGGCAAAAGAAGCAGGACACGGTCGAATTCAGACCCTTGCGCCTTGTGGACGGTGAGGGCAAAGGCCGTTTCATGCGGCGGAAGAAGAGCGACGGGAAGCCGCACATAAGTTCCCTGTTCGTGCAGGAAACACGCCATGGTCCCTTGCTGTCCTTTCTCGATCACTCCCACGTCTCCGTTGAACAGGCGCAGGGAATAGTCGTTGCGCGTGATGAGAATGGGTTGACGCGGGTAGCAATCCGTCTGAGGCGTCAGCACGTATCGAAGGCCAAGGCGCTCGGGCGCCGTGGTTATATGCTTGAGGGATAGAATTTCTTCCACCAGTCGGTTTAAGCGTTCGACTCCATAGGGGCCGTATCGTAGCGGCGTGAGGATGCAAAATCGGCGGAGCGCCGCAAGAGCGTCTTCTGACGATTCGGCATTCAGATAGTCTCGATACCCTTCGAGAATAGTTTCCCGGAGCGCGCGCACCGGGCGGCCGTGACTATCCCGCAGGCTGTTAGGAGCCGGATGATAGAATACGAGGGTGTGTCGGGATTCCGAGGAATGTTTGCGGGCCGGAGGGGTGGGCCTCTCGGAGGTCAGGATCGTCCAGGCACGTTCTGCGTCAGCAGCGTTCCTGGCCGTTTCCACGGCGCGGCTCAGTCGAGCGACGGGACTTTCTGCCGGGAAACGGCGGCTGTGCCGCAATAGTACGACACAGTCCCCCAGGCCGGGGCGACCTGTCCAACGTAACGTCGCGTCCCGGATCGGAAAGCCGGTGCATGCCACATACTCGGAGCGGACATCCGGGGAGAACGCATCCAAATCACCGACACGACACAGGTCGCCCAGAACAGCGCCTGCTTCAACGGAGGCGAGCTGACGGTGGTCGCCGAGAAGAATGAGATGCGTTTGGGGTGCCAATGCCTGGAGGAGACCGGCCATGAGGCGCGCGTCCATCATGCTGGCTTCATCGACAATGACCCAATCGGCGTCTATGGGGTTATCAGGCCCATGGCGCAATGTGCCCGTTTCGAGTCGGATACCCAGGACCCGATGGAGGGTCGCCGTTTCGGTAGTCCCTTGCATCGTTCCCTCAGGGTTCGGGGCGGCCTTTGCGGCGCGAAGGGCTTCGGCCACGCGCAGGGCGGCCTTGCCTGTTGGCGCAGACAGCACAATCCGGGGGCGATGCGCGCCTGCATCGGCCTCGACGCCGCCCAGAAGAAGGGTCAAAATCCGTGCGAGGGTCGTGGTCTTGCCGGTTCCGGGTCCTCCCGTGATCAGAGTAAATCGGGTGCGAAAAACAAGGAAAGCGGCAAGACGTTGTCGGTCACCGTCCTGCTCGGCCGGATCGGGGAATAGGGTGATCAACCTTTGACCGAGATCCCGCGGGAAAAGGGGCCGTCGGAGGGGTTCGGCCATGGCGGCAAGGTGGCGGGCCACGGTTTCCTCTAGACGCCAAAAACGGCGCAGGTACAGCCGGAAAGCTTCGTCCAGGACAAGGAGGGAATCCTCCTGTCCAGGAGGGCCGACGACACGTCGGGCTGCTGGCGTGCGGAACGCATCCAGCCATTCCTCCAGGTTGGGCAATCGAATGGGCTTTTCGCGATCCGGATCGGTTACGGCATCCTTCCCCGCGACGGCTTCCGGATTCGTCAGTTCGGTACCGGCTACCCGGTCGAGGGGGAGACAGACGTGCCCGTCGGCCGCAGCCCGGCTGACCAACGCGGCGGCGAGAAGAAGGCGACCATCGTCGCTTCCGCTGACGCGATAGGCGAACTCGGCAAAGTGCACATCCATGGCTCGGAGGACTCCCTGGCGCTGCAGGGATTCCAGCATGGCTACGGCCTCACTCATGCTTCATGCCCTATCAGGTAGTTAGCGAGTTCGCGGATCAGGAGCTCCGACGGTCGATCGAAAAAAATACCGTGCGTTTCCCGGTTTTCTAATCCGCGGAGGAACACGTAGTAAACGCCTCCAAACCCCGTCCCATAGGTATAACCCAGAGTGGGAAATCCGCGCAGGTAGCGATCGAGTGCGACGGTGTACAGGAGGTACTGCAGGACGTAACGATGCTTCGCCATTTCCTGCCGGAGACGAGCGTGGTCGAAGGACGCGACAGTCCCTTCCAGGGTATTCGATTTCCAATCCACGATGTAGTACCGGCCGTGAGCGCGAAAGACGAGGTCCATGAACCCGGTGAGAAAGCCCCGCGGAATGGGTTGATCCCAGCCGTGCAGGGTTTCAAGGAATATTCGGCGAGAGGCGTCGGTTGCCCAGTGCGCGCGGAGAATACGGCCGATTTCCGCCGTCGTGCGGGGCGCGTCGGCAAGCGTAAAACTGAAATCCAACTCCGCGCGACGATCGGCGGCCTGCACGTCCCGCAGGCAAAGGATGTTGCCTTCCGGTGTGGGAAGCGGCAGATCCAGGACGCCGCGTATCATCCGGAACACCGCCTCCTCCAGTGTGCTGGCGTGGTTCGAGGCCGGATGGGGAAGCACGTTGTACCGGTCTAGTTCCTGACGAACCACAGCGCGCAAGACGTCGTCGGAGGCCTGAAAATCCAGGCGTTCCAGGATGGCATGCCAACATTCGCCTGTCTGCGGACCAGCGGGAAAAACAAACAGGGGATCCGGCGGTTCGGCTCCCTCGGTGACGGCCGGAGGCGTCTCATCGCTGGCGTCGAAGTCGTATCGATCGTCGACTCCGGCCGAACGTGGCAGGTTGCCGGTCAGGGCCGAAAAGCTGGTATGGCCACAGGTGGTATGGACCGTGACGGTCAGTCCTTCACGCTCGGCCTGTGTGCGCAACGGTGTATCGGCCGACGCAAGGAGGGGCTGGTATACCGACACGGTCGTGCTTCCCCGGGCGGAGCGAACCACGAGGTCGATAGGCATTCGGTCTGTGCAGTGGGCTTTGCGTCGTAGGCGTTGCGTGACGGCGGAGGCGCCCAGAACATGCGTCAGCGCTGTGTTTTCCTTTTCGTCCGAAAGGGTAAAGGCAACCACATAGACCCGATGGATAGCGCGCGTGACCGCCACGTAGAAAAGGCGAATATGCTCGTGCAGTCTCTCGCGGCGTTCTCGGTCGATCTTGTCGTTTTCCACCGCATCGGTCGAAGGACTGAACAGAAGTCGGAAGCGAGGTTCCTGATCGGAATCGGATGGTTCATGCCAAAGGACGCCGGGAGAGCCGGGATGTTTCCGTGTGCGCCGTCGCCACAGGGTAGGCACAAAAACAATCGGGAACTGTAGCCCTTTACTTCTATACACAGTCAGGATGCGAACGGCGTCCGCGTCGCTTTCCAGGCGAAGCTCATGAGCCTGGGAAAGTTCCCGCTCCGTGCTTTCCATCTGTGCGGCAAACCAATTCAACGCTGCGTGAGGGCCCAACGCTTGTTCCTGGGCTGCCTGATGCACGAGGTCCGCCAATTGCAGCACGTTGGTCAGCCGGCGTTCGCCGTTTTCCTGCCGCACGAGGTGCACGCGGGCACCGGTCGTATCAAAAAGAAAGTAAAGGGCTCGGATCGGGGAACCCTGTATCCAGAGCCTGTGCGCTTCCTGAAACCAAACACGGAAGGCGTCGAGGCCCGGGGCGGCTTCCCCTGTTACGGAAGGCGTTGCGCGTTCTGCATCGGGCCCCCGGAGCATGGCCTGGTGTCCGCCCGGGAAAAAGTTTGTGGCCAAGGCAGCGCGAAGAGCCTGCGTATGGCCGGGTTCGGCGAGGGCTGCCAAAAGAGTGTACATATCTTGCGCTTCGGGCGATTCCCACACACTGCTGGCGGACTGGAGCACGGCCGGAACGCGGCGACGGACGCGCAACGCGTACTGGAATTGTTCGGCTTCCCGATGCGTGGCCACAAGGATGGCGATATCGGAAGGGCGGAGAGTCCGGCGGCCTATTCGCACCGTGTCGTCCTGAAGCAAACGGACAATCTCTTCGGCCACGTCATTGTACACGCGGCGGGTGACTTCGGCATTCTCGGCGGGGAGGGTGTGACCGCCAGGGTATATCCAAAGCTTGAAGGGATGAGGATCCGTGCGGCCATGTACCTGCAAGCAGACAGAGGGCGGCAGCCCCTTGGCTCGTACGTCGTGATACGGGATCTGGGGGTGGATAAATGTGCGACGGTCTTGGGTATCCCGAAACAGAAAGTTGATGGCTTCCACCAGTGCTCCTTCCGAACGATAGTTCGTGTCGAGGGTCAACTTTCGGGCCGGGGGGATTTTTTCCGAGGCATCGTAGTACGTGTAGATATCTCCCCCCCGAAAGGCATAGATCGCCTGTTTAGGGTCGCCCACCAGGAAGACCGGGATGTTCTCGCTCGTGAAAAGCGTGCGAAGGATTTCGTACTGAACAGGATCGGTATCTTGAAATTCATCGACCAACACGGCTCGATAGCGCTCACGGAGTTGGGCCAGAAGGCGAGGCCCTGTTTGGGGGTCGTTCAGCGCGTCTCGGACATGCGTGAGCATGTCGTCAAAAGTTAGAACCATGCGATTTCTTTTTCGGGATTCGTACTCGTTGCGGATTTCCACGGCGGCATGATGCAACAGGCTATACCCGAGACGGAGCAAAGACTTGTCCCGTGGTTTTTTCGGCGTGGGGTCGGAGAGCCGGGGGCCGAGGGCGCGCCGCACTTCGTCGGGGGGCATAGGAAGCGGGCGGAGTTGGTGGTTGGCGAGGGACCGGGCGATGACGGTACGTGCGGTGGTGAACAGGCGGCGCAACGTAAGGATGTCCCATTGCATCATCGCGGCATAGAGTGAGGGATCGTGCTGGAGCGCTTGCCGCCACCAGTCCTCACACACTTCGCGCACTAAGGCATCCCGATCACCGACGATGTGTCGTTCAAAGGGTTGCCGACACTCGAACGCCCATTCGCGGAGGATACGGTGGCAGAAGCCGTGGATGGTGGAGATCGCGGCTTGATCAAAGTCCGCAAGTGCCTGCCGCAGCCGGAGCGCCCATTCCTCCGGGGAACATGCGAGAGGGGGCGTCGGGCTGGTTGTATCGTGCAGCAGTGCATGCAAAAGGCCTTGAATGCGTTCGGCGTCAGGATCCTGCGGGTCGAGGGTTCCGTCGAGTGCGGAAAGCGCTTTTTGGAGGATGGCGCGTATCCGGGCGCGCAATTCGTGTGTGGCGGCCTCGGTAAACGTGACCACCACCACTCTATCGACGGTCAACTCCATCTCCAGGATCACGCGAAGATAAAGAGTCTGGATGGCGTGCGTTTTCCCCGTTCCGGCACTGGCTTCGACCACATGCCAGCCGCGGGGCTGAAAGTCGCGGCTAAACACGCATGTTGAGAGCGCCTGGGGTCTTTCGGCCAGGTCTAACGCGTCGGAAGGGGGTCCAGCACAGGACGGAGATCGGTCACCCACGGGACGTTCCCTTTTTGTTCCGGTGTGAGGGGGGCTCCACCTGAGCGTGCAGGAGCGGACCCAACACAACCTCGGCGGTTTCGTGGAAAGCGTTGAAACAGGTGTCCGCGAATGGTCCTTCGGGGCCAAAGGTCAAACGTAAGTAGGTATCGTTGTATTCTCCGCGGCTCCTATCATGGGTCAACCACTCACTTCGGGCTGCTTTTCTCGCTTCCTCCTCGCCTTTATTGCGAAGCCGCGCGTCGACATAGGCGTAGGAGGTGCGCGGGGCGAAGCACAGGGGAGCCTCGCGTCCTTTCTCCAACAGGCGGAGGTAGTTATCGAACGTCTTTAAGGCTTGGTCTTGCGATAAGGGCTTGTAGCAAACCCATCCCGGCGTTTTGGAAGAGGAGAAAAAAAAGGGGGGGCTCGTGATGACCGTCCAGACGGGACACCCTGCCGCAGCGAGAAGCAAATGGTTCACCCACGCCTGGAGACGCGTGTTCGCCTGCATCGTGTGGGCCGGCATGACGTGGACCCGCATACCTCCTACCGCGCTGAGGTCTACGCTTCCCTCTAAACGCGTTGTCCTCCTCTTCGCTGTGCAGAAAAGGGTTTCGCGAGGAGCGAACAGAAGGTCGCATACGGAGCGTTCGCATTTTTCGATTGGAACGGAGGTTTCCAACCACTGCACGAGCGTTTGCCAAAATGCGTCGAAACCCACACGGCCGGCTGTTCCCACCGGTATTTGACCGGATGCGCGCAGATATGTGAAAAGCTGTTCGCGCATGCTGTCCACGTCCATGGCATCCGGTGGCGAAGCGGAACAGAGCATGCGGAGCGTGTTGGCATCCGCCCCGATGCGTGTTTCTCTAGGATCGAGGGGTTCCTTGTCGGAAAGCAACGTTCGGTCATGCCGGGGAAGGTGAACGTCAAGGATACGTTGATAATACCAGCGTACCGGGTGCGTGAGAAAGCGCTTCAGTTCGCTCAGGGACAGACGACAGGGAACCGGCGGAAGTATCCGGGGAGGAGGAGGAACAGTCCGGATAAGCGGCGTGTCCGTCCGAGAGGCCTCCACGAGACTCTGGGCAGCCGCCCGGTTGGTCCGCGAATACGAAAACAAACCTGTATTATCCCGAAAGTAATCTGGATGGAAAGCCTGTAGGTGATGCAGGGTTTCCAGAGGTAGACCGCGTGTCCCATCGCTCAGCTCTCGGTTGGGTTCCAATCCGAATGCCGAGCAAAGGTAGTCTTTAAGCTCAGAAACGATTGTGGAGGGAGGGATTTCTTCGTTTTCCTGTATTCCGCGCCCGACGTAGCTTAGATACAGAATGTCTCGTGCCGCGAGGATAGCTTCGAGAAAGGCCAGGCGGTCCTCGCTCGCGGGGGATGGATCCGTGGCGACCGGTTGGCGTCCCAAAAGATCAAAGCTGGGGCGTCTATCTGTCCTTGGGAACGCGCCTTCCTGGAGCCCCAGCAAGCAGATCACGGGGCGAGGGGCAGCCCGCATGGGGCGCAGGGGGCTAAATATCACGGCATTGCGAAAGACATCGGTTCCCACACGGCTTCGGACCAACTCCTGTTCGAGAAAGGCCGCGACCGGTTCCAGCGGGAGAGGCGTTTCCGCCAGACCACCGGCAGCCAGCAACGCCTCCAGCATGTCAAGCGCTTGGCGAAGTGCCCGAATGCCTCGCTGGGTTGTCGGCGTCCGGGCGAAAAAAGTGTGCAGAAGGTCCTGGAGGATGTGTGTCCAGGCACGTCCCGGTCGCGCACTCTGGCTCCGGACTTCCCGCACCCAGTGTTCGATACGTTTCGCAAAAGCCACCAGACGCCCCAGGATCTCTCCTGCGCCGCTGCTGGCCACATCCACAGGCAGGATCGGTTCCGGGGCGTCATCCGCGGCCAGGGTGACAGGCCGGTGTGATTCTCCCACCGCGTATCCGAGCAGTAGGCGGTCGAGCCCGTTGCGCCAGGAAGCCGCTCCGAACCGCGCCCGTACGGTGCGGCTGCGATCCTCGGCATCCAATCCCCAGCGGATGCCGCTGGCCATAATCCATTCCCGCGCTGTGGGGATATCGCCAGAACTCAACCCGAATGCCACTCGGACGGCCTCGCACTCCAGGATGTCCATCACCTCGGGTGCCCGGCAACGGCTCTCGGGCAACGCCAGGCGCACCAGTTTCAGGAAGGTAGCCGATTCCGATGCGAGCGGCGTTGCCGTACAGTCTGTGATGACGTACGGGATGGCCTGGTCGTTTGCGATGTCGTTTGTGCCGAACACCGCATCAATACACGGCACGTAGGAGGCAAGGTCCGGAATAAGCACCTGAATGTGGCGAGGCTCCAGCGACGGGAAGTGGGCGAACCAGTGGAGCATGTGGTCGCGAAGCACTTCTAGTTCGCGCAGGGGACTATGGCTGATGTGAATTTGAATCGAGCGATCGTTGGAGGACACCGACGGCACGCGTCGTGGCACACCGTTTTCGAGGTCTCCAGTCCCGTGAGCCTGAGGCAAGGGTTCACGGCGTTCGGTGATGTCGGCGTGAAGGTGTTGGAGAAGCGTTTGGCGCGGAAGCGGCGCAGGAGGAAAAGACTCGTCACATTGGCCTTCCGTCCGATCGAGGATTTCTGCCAGAAAGGCTTGCGCGTGCCTTCCCAGAGACGACAACAGAGGGTTCCCCACGGGTGGCGGTCTATCGGCGATGGTTTTATGACCTGGCAAGGCCGAGACACGTCTCGCCGGACGGTCGTCGAGCCATTGTTCCCGGCAGGGGTTGAACAGGTAAAGGGTGACCGGTAGAACCTGGGCGAGTGCTACGAAAAAGTGTATATAGACAGGTGGAAGGGCGGAGAGACCGAAGACGTGGACCCTTTTGTACTGTTTTTCTATGCCGCAGCGGTTGATATCGGTGGCCATGCGAAGAAAAGCGCTAACATAGCTTTCAGGCACTTCCGCGTGAAGCGTTCGCCACAGTTCGTATTGCCAGTGGAATTCGTCGGGCAAGGGCTGCCCGAACGCATCCACCATTTCCCCGCGGTTCCATCGAACGAGCATTTCGGGACGGTACACCTGGTAGTCCTCCAATAACCGCGCCAGGCGTCCGGCCAACTCATACATGCGTCGGGAAGAGGGGTCATCGCCCAGATAGGCGGTAAGGCGCTCGTAGACGGCCTGCTCTTTCCATGCGCCGGAAAGAAGCCACCGATAAAGCCTCCAGGTGAGAACATCCCGCGAGTAGGGATGCAACCGGGCCGCGCGATGTGAGGTGCCGGGATGCACCATGCGATCCAACCAGTCGTTGACGAACTGATAGAGAGGGAAAAACTCCCAGTTGGCCCAAACGGCATGGCCGGTGGATTTCCGCCGGTTCCATTCGTATAAAAACATATGCCGAAGCCAGGCTTCCCAAGCTGTTTCCGGTGTGACCACACAAACCGGTTGGAGAGGATCGGTTCGCTCCGCCGCGATGTTTTGGAAAAGCTGTTCGGCGAGCCGTTCCAGCTGATTGCCCCATATCACACGCATGCCGGCATTCCCCACCTAAAGTAAAGCAAAACGAACCGTGTGGTTTTAAGTATGGCAACAGAAAACGCGGTGCGCCATTTTTCGTAAAGAAAGAAACCGGGTACCGTCGTTTGCTCGATCCTGCTTTTAGCGGATGGAAAGGACACACCTGGGGACCAAAAAAACAGAGGCCGCGGAAATGAACGCCGCGGCCTCCACAATAGGACTCAACCTCTTACGTTTGTTACTGTTTCCTGAGCACAGCATCCTTAGCGGCCTTCGCAATCCTAAACTTCAGGACCGTCTTGGCCGGAATTTTAATGGGTTGTCCCGTGGCGGGATTGCGTCCCATGCGGGCCGCCCGCTTCACCTTCACCAACTTGCCGAGGCCCGGGATCACAAAACCATCGGAGGCGCCCTTGTACGCCATTTTGACCAGCGCCTCGAGCACGGCGCCGGCTTGCTTCTTGGTGATACCGGCAGACTCAGCGAGGCCAGCCAGAATCTGACTTTTGGTTAGTTTGGCCATACATACCTACCTTGTTGAGAGGTTGTTGGATAGACGAACCAAAGCTATTCAACCCATTCCACCGAAAAAAGCAATAAGATTTTTCTCATTTTTTCGAGTGTTTAGCCTGTATTCCTCCCTCCCCGTTCCATGAAGGTTCTGACTGGAATGTGCCGCAGCACCACCACGAGACCTTTCGCCTGGTCGAAACGTAAGGCCAGACGTAAACCTGATCCGTGTCGCGTGCCGCCCAGATTGTCGGTGGTCCGGCATCCATCGTTTTTCGAATACCTAACCGGCAGGACGGATCGCCTGGGCCCCCGGCGTGCGTATCAACCAAGACCGGAAAGGAAACGATCCTGCCGGGGCACCAAACGCGCCAAGCGTTGACATCCTGTGCGTGCCTCCGGGCAGGCTCGACGCCATGGCATGGCGCGAAAGGGGAGGCGGCGTAGGGGCGGCCATCGTGTAGGCTAGATGCAATACGGACCAGGCAGGGGAAAAGATCGGTGCGAGCGGCGTGCGGGCGTTCCGTGTCGGAGGAGGTTTCCCGATACCCCCGATGCCACGCACGTGCGGCACTCGGGTGCGTACGGCCGGTCCCAAGCGGTCCGGGTTTGGGCTTGAGTTGCTGCGCTGTGCTGGGGTATGGTCGACGGAAAGACCCTAGAGGAGTCCTTGGCGGGTTCCTATGCGGGAAAAAATCTCCGTTTGCATCACAACAGGAAACGAGGAAAAAAACATTCGCCGGTGCCTTGAAAGTGTCCGATGGGCGGATGAAATCGTGGTCGTGGACAGCTTCAGCACCGACCGTACGGTCGAAATCTGCCGTGCATACACCGAATTGGTTTTCCGGCACCGGTGGCTCGGCTATATCGGCCAGAAGAACCTGATCAAGGATCTTGCCAGCCATCCGTGGGTCTTTTTTGTGGATGCGGATGAAGAGGTTTCCCCCATGCTGCGCGATGAGATTCTGAAGGAGTTCGAGTCTGGAGCTTCCGTGCCGTATGCCGGATACGTGGTCCCCCGCATGGTCCATTTTTTCGGGAGGTGGATTCGGCATGGCGACTGGTATCCGGACACCAAGTTGCGCCTGTTCCGACGCAACAAGGGACGTTGCGCAGGACGGGAACCGCATGACAGGACCGTAGTCGAGGGTCCGGTGAAGAGGCTCCGTGGCCCGCTGTATCACTACACGTACGCGAACCTCTTTGAACAAGCGGCCCGGGCGAATGAGTTCAGCACGATTATGGCGGAAGGCTGGATGCGCGACGGCCGACGATTTCGGATCCGCGACCTTGTTTTCCGGCCTCCCTACCGGTTCCTGCACGGATACGTGATCAAGCGGGGATTTCTCGATGGGATTCCCGGCTTGATCATTGCCGGGATGATGGCTTACGGCGTGTTTCTGAAGTACGCGAAGCTGTGGGAAACCCGCGGGTCAGGCCAGGACGTTCCGCCTCACCGGTGAGTTCCACGCCCTTTCGCTCCGCCGTTCCGATCCAGGCACGTAGCCGTCCGTACCCCAACAGGTGATCGGTCAGGAACGTGATGGCGTATTGCAGCGGCACACTGCGGGCAACGGTCTTGCGACAGAGCCGATCGCATTTTCGACAGAGGGGAAGACTCTCGATATCGGTTTGGTACCGGCGCCGCAAATCCCGATAAGCCGGTCCATTCCAGATTTCTCGCAGGCTTGTCTCACCCCACCGGCCCATGACCAGTTTGGCGTAAAAATCCTGGGGGCAAGGCGTCACCGTTCCATCGGCGCAGATTACCATGGCATACCACGGGAAGGTGCAGGCGGAAAGCCGGCGCGGCGCGGCCGTTTCCGGAGCGGTTTCCACAGCCCAAACATATTCTTCCTTTTCGATCACTTCATCCACACCGGCCTCTAAAAACCGTTGGCGCAGTGCGGCAACGGCGGCCGGATCCTCGGGAACGTTCGAATGGCGGAAACGAATGCGTTCGACCACCACATAGGGCTTCCGCAGACGTCGGTCGCGCCGGCGTGACACCAGCCGGATGATGTTCTCCACCGTCTCGTCGAAACAAGCGCCCACGCGGATCGCTTCGTAAATACTTTTTTCAAACCCATCCACCGAGAACGAAACGAGATCCGGACCAGCGTCGAGCAGCCGCTCGGTTTTTTCCGTGTCGAGCAGACACCCGTTGGTGTGAAACCGCGTGCGCAGACCCGCCCTCCGCGCATATCGGATCATGTCGAAAAACTGCGGATGCAGAAGCGGTTCGCCACGGTGGTGCAAGTAAACGTCATTCGCCCATTGGCGCGCCTCGTCTATGATCGCCCGAAACAGCGCGATATCCATGAGGTTTTTGAGACCGGCATCAAGTTCCCGGTTGTGACACATGGGGCACCGAAGATTACACCGCGAGGAGGTTTCCACCCAAAGACGGACCGGGGGAACCGGCACAACGTCCGCTTGCCGTCGATATGCGGCAAAAAGGCGGGCTAAACGCCCTATGATCCGAAGGCGCGTCATCCTGCAGCCGAAAGTATTGGGCTCACCGGACGACCCCGAAAGCCCTGGGTCCCGACAACGCCCGCTCGATCCTCCGCACATCCGAGGATGCTCGCTGACCCTTGGACGTGGTGGGACACAACCCTAACCCACCTGTGTCCCACCCGCCAAGCGAAAAAGCCTCCTGAGTCTTTTCCCTTGGAACGCCTTCCCTAACCGGATACTGTTCCACGTGGTGTGAATAGACAGCCATGTGCACCATCGCGGATACCCATGTGCATCTTTATCCATGCCACAACCCCCATAAGGCTCTGCGCCATCTTTCCTCCCATCTTGGTCGACTGGCGCCGCAGGCTGACCGTGTGGCCCTGCTGGCAGAACGACGCGATCAACATATGTTTCAATCCATCCGGGATGGCCAGATGACCTTGCTGGGGGTCGAATGCTCCTGCGCCGAGGCAGGTTGCGTCGTCCTTCGTGGGGAATGTCTAGGGACCCTCTATCTGGCGGCGGGTCGGCAATGGGTCAGTGCCGAGGGAATCGAAATTCTTTCCCTCACCGTGGACGCCCTCCTCACCGAATTTCAGCCTGCCGCCGCCATGATCCGCGCGATCTTGGACCTCGACGGAATTCCCGTTCTGAGTTGGGCGCCCGGGAAATGGTGGTTTCGGCGCGGCGGTGTGGTGCGGACGCTGGTCGAAACCTTCGGGGCTTCGCTATTCCTTAGCGACACAACCCTGCGGCCCTACGGCTGGCTCTTTCCGCCGATCATGCGGGCGGCTGAGCGAAGAGGGATTCGGGTACTCGCAGGCTCCGATCCTTTCCCCCTCTCCGGTGAGGAGCGTGTGCTCGGAACCTATGCCACCTTGCTGGATGGACCCATGGCACCGGAGCAGCCGCTACGTTCCATCCGCACGCTTCTGCGTGACAACGCCGTGCCGGCGCGACGCATCGGCGCGCGCGGAAGCGTCCTGTCGGTAATCCTCCGGTTGTTTCATCTTTGGAAAGCTGGCGCTTGGTCGAAACGGCCACGCGGCCATTGAAATCCTTGGCGCTATGTCTCCGCACACTGCACATCGGCCTTTCCTGTCCAGAATCCTACGCCCGGGATGCGTCGTCACAAGCGTATTGCACCCACGGGGTAACATGGTCTGTCGAGGGGCAACGTCGGTTTGCGCGCGGGCTACACGGATCCAGGCGACACACGGTTCGGCTTGCCTGTGCCCACGGTCTGGCGTATATACACGTTGGCAATGAAAATCCTTGTTACCGGAGGAACAGGTTTTACCGGAAAGGCGCTTGTCCGTCGGTTGGTGGACGAAGGCCACGACGTCGTGGCTTTGGATTATAAGGAAGGGCTGAAAACTTACGAACTGCGCGAATGGGGTGTTCATCTGGTTCTCGGTTCCGTGACGGATCGCGAGACGGTGGCGCGGTGCCTCGACGGTGTGGAGGTTGTCTTCCATCTGGCCGCTGCCTTCCGAGAGATGAACGTGCTCCCGCAGCACTACTGGAACGTGAACGTTAACGGGACGCGCCTCACGCTCGAGGAAGCCGAGCGACGAGGCGTACGCACCTTCATTTACTGTAGCACCTGCGGTGTGCACGGGCATGTGGTTCATCCGCCGGCCGACGAAAACGCGCCCATCCGTCCTGCGGATTACTACCAACGAACCAAGTATGAAGCGGAGCCGATTTGTCAGGAATTTGCACGGCGCGGGAAGATGAAGGTTTCTATTCTCCGACCCGCCGCCATATACGGGCCTGGCGATCCCGGTCGCTTCTATCTGATTTTCCGTCGGGTAGCCAGGGGTGTTTTCCCCATGTTTGGTCCCGGAACGACGTTTTACCATCCCCTCTACATTGACAACCTTGTGGACGCGTTTTTGCTTGCCATGACAAGGGGCCGGGGAGACGGTGACACGTACCTGATTGCGGATGAGAGGTATGTGACCATTGAAGAATTGGTTCGTCTGACTGCCCAGGCCCTGGGCGTGCCGGTGCGCATTCCGCATTATCCGCTCTGGCCCCTACGGATGGCCGCCCATGTGTGCGAGGCCGTATGCCGTCCCTTGCGTATCACGCCTCCGATTTTCCCGCGCCGTGTAGACTGGTACCGGCAGAACCGCGCCTTCGACATTCGGAGGGCGAAACAGACGTTGGGATACCATCCGGCTATCGCGTTAGAGGAAGGACTGCGACGCACCGCGGAATGGTATCGAAAGGAAGGCTATCTCTAGGAGAGAGCACGGACTTCCTGCCGGCTTCCTGGAGAGGGTCCCCGTGCGATGCATGAGCAGGAAAGGCTGCGGGTTGTTGGTGCAAGAAGACGCTTGCGGGCCGCTCGCTTGTGCCGTGTGCGTGGCGCGCGCGGAACCTCCACAGAAGATTCGCCATTCCCAGCCTCCTCGATAGACTGACGCGCAACGCCTTTAACGCGGACATTCTCGTGGCGCAGACCCTGGTGACCGCGCACCTCCACCATGCGCCTCTGGAACGCCAGGACATTGTCCACCTGGCTCGCTATTGCCACATGTTGGCCGGTCGGTTTCCTTTGTCACCGATTCAGACGGCTCGCTTTGTTCTCGCTGCCTGGCTTTCCTTTTCCGACGATCAGCCGCAGCAAGCAGCCGTGATGCTTAGGGACCGACACAGGCTATGCAATATATTCCGACACCTCCATCCGACCCACCTGAACCGTTGAAAGCACAGATTCTTGGAGTGGTCAGAGCCTATCAACCCCTTAAGGCGGCCACACCCCATTCGCGGCGGACTCTGATGCGGTCCGCGTGGCGTTGGAACAGCCAGGGGCCATTTCTCCGCCACGCCAGGAAGTGCTGCGCCGGTTTCTACGGATTCTTAGCGACGAGCAGTATTGGGCGCGGCTGGGGAAAGCTGCCGACCGGATTCTTATCGTTCAACCGGATGAACCGACTACCGGCACCCTGTCCGTCCCCTTTCACACGACAGCGGCCGACGAAGCCATGACCCGGCGTCGGCCGGACGTGATCGTGGCCGCCGGCCATCTTCCCACCGTCCAAGGCCTGATGACCGATGGGGTAACATTCTGCGCGCGCGTGAAGAGCACGCCGGACGGGGCCGGGATTCCCTTCATCCTTCTCACCAAAAAGGGTGCCGCAGCCGCTCGTACAGGCATACGGACAGGGGCCGACGACGTGTTTCCTGGACTCCGTAAACGCTGAACTGCTCCTCCACACGATTCGTCATTTTCTCCGTTTGCATCCTGCGCCGGCTTTCGAGAAAACCGGCCTTTCCGGCTCGTTGATCGACGCGCATTTTGTGGATACGTGTCAAATTTTTTTCGCGGGCGGTCACAGTATGAAAATCAAATGGACGCACGGAGAAGAGACAGGTGCGGTCTATGTTCAACAGGGCGAGATCATCCATGCCGCTACCGGGACCCTGCAGGGCGAAGACGCTTTCTATGCCATCATGGGGCGGAAAACCGGAGCGTTTTGAGCCGTGCGGTGTCCGGATTTCCTGGCGCGGGCCATTCATGCCTCGGCTATGTCGTTGCTTATGGAGGGCGCTCGGCGAGCCGATGAACGCATGACGAGCGGCTGAAGAGAAAGTGGCAAAGATCTCCGTCCTCTACCACGTAGTCCTTCCCCTTGGCGGCCACCAGACCCTTTTCCCGTGCGCGCGCGACCGATCCGGACCGCATAAAATCTTCGAAGTGGATCACCTCCGCGCGGATAAATCCCCGCTCCATGTCCGTGTGAACCTTTCCGGCAGCCTCCGGCGCGGTCGCCCCACGGCGCACACTCCACGCGCGCACCTCGTTCTCACCGATCGTGTAGAACGAAATCAAGCTCATGGCCGTATAGGCAGCCCGGTTCACCCGATCGACACTTGGATGCGATAATCCGATGGCCCGCAGGTATTCCTCCCGTTCGGTCGGATCGCGTAGCGTTTGGATTTCCCCTTCCATGCGGCAGGAAACCGTGACGCTGTTCGGACCGAACGTCCGAGCCAGATCCCTCTCCTCCACGTTGTAAATCCAAAGTTGCGGCCGAAAGGTCAGAAAATCTAAGCTGCGGATCGCGGCACGCTCCTGCGGGGTCAGTTCCAGGCGGGACAACGGCGTACCGGCCTCTAGCGCGGCCAGGCCGCGTTGTAGGGCGGCTTCTTCGACCGCCCTTACGGAAGGCGTCCCCGTCCGCTTTTCCTTGGCCAGACGTGTCAGACGCGTATCGGCAAGCTCTAAGTCGGCCAGCAGGAGTTCCGACGTCAGGGCCGTCCGATCCCGCTCCGGATCCACGGACCCCTGCGGATGGTATACATCCGGCGCGTGAAACGCGCGGATCACAAACGCGAGTAGGTCCGCGCGTCGTGCCACTTCCACCCAGTTCCGTTTTCCTCCCTTCGCGGGTGTCATATCCGGGCCGAGCACAACATGGTTTTCCACGTAAATCTTCCGGGGCCGTGGCACCACGGCATGAAGCTGATCCAGACGTGGGTCCCGGAGAGGCGCCACTCCCTCAACGGTCTCCTCCGGCCGGCGTGAGGCTGGGATGGTCCGCCCCGTCAGCAGTTGGAACAGGCTTCTGCGGCCGGATTGCGCCATGCCCAGTAACACCATTCTCATCGGTGCGCGATTTCCTTTCGCATCTCCGTAACAAGGTCAGCTCAGAGGGTTTCGGACTGCGGAGAGGGTGTATTCCTTTTGGCCTTGACTTCCCGGACCGCCTTTTCAACGGGACTCATGTCAGGAAGTGTTTCAGTGGGGGAGCAGGCCTGTTGCACTTTGCGGACGCACGGGAGTAAGCGGCCCTCTAGGGAGCCGATGGCGTCATTGTACGCCGCAACGGCTGTGCCGAGGGCGTTGCCCACCCTGGCCAGGGGATCCAGGACGTGTCCCACGCGCTCACAGAGTTCCCGTCCGGCCTGGGCGATGCGCTGCGCATTTTCGGCGATTTCCTGCTGCTGCCAGACCTGCGCGATAGCCTTCAGAAGAGCCAACAGTGTAACAGGTGTGGCGGGCAGGACGCGTTGTTGGATCGCGTACTCCAGCAGGTCCCGGTCCCCTTCAAACGCGGCGCTCAATACGCCTTCGTGTGGAAGAAACATGACCGTGAACTCGGCGGGTGGGTCAAAGAGTCGCCAATATTCGCGTTTGCGGAGATCGTTGACGAGGGAGCGAATCGCCTGCGCATGGCTCTTGAGGCGCTGCTGACGCTCGGCATCGGTTTTGGCTTCGAGCACCTGCCGATAGGATTGCAACGGGGTCTTGGCATCGACCGGGATGCATCGCCGGTTGGGTAGGCGAATGATCATATCGGGGCGCCCTTGGTCGCCCGATTCCTGCGGGTCAAAATCCACGTGGGGGGTCAAACCCGCCAATTCCACGAGGCGGCGCAATTCGATCTCTCCCCATGTTCCGCGAACGGTCACGCTACGGGTCAAAGCAGCCGTCAGGGCAGTAGTTGTGTCGCGCAGTTCGCCGTAGGCGTTTTGCAATTGGTGTAGATGCTGTTGAAGTCCCTGGTAGGCGCCTTCCCGGTGTTTTTCCATTTCGCGGACTTGTCGATCCAACTCCTGCAGGCGTTCCTGGACGGGACGGAGCAACCCGGATATTTCCTCGCGGTACTTACCCCAGTCTCCCCGCATCACGTGTTGGAGAGATTCCATCAGTTCGCGAACGCGTTGGATGTGTGCGTTGGCGTGGGCCTGGAAGGTCTGGACGGAAAGCGCCTGAAAGGCCTCCCTCAGCTGTGCCTCCGCCTTCTCTATCCAGGCGACTTTTTCCTGCTGCGCTTCCTTTTCCTTGCGCAGTTCGGCGAGCGCCAACTTCAGTTCCGTGTTCTCTTGTTGACTTTGACTCAGGGCGTTCTGAACGGGAGCAAGATGACGGACTTGTTCCTCCAGACGGGTGCGTTCTTGCATCTCCTTCAGGAAACGGCGGTACGCGAGGGAAAAACCGACCATGGCGCCGGTGACAAAGGCTATAGCGGAAACGGCGATACCCATCACTGTCATGCGGCCTCCGGAGTTCGGTGTAATACTCTATGCCGAATAGATGGGGGCGGCAATGTCAAAGGATGCGCTGTTGGACCGGGCTACAACAGATTGATTTCTGCGGCATTCCGGCGATACGTCGGCCACGCCCGGGGCTGGCAGCGTCGGCAGGCCATGTAGCCTGTCCGTACGGTGGACAGCCCCGTTATGCGTTGAGACAAGGGTATCCATGGAGCCGTCACAACGCGCGAGGTCTGCGGTATCGTCGAGGTGGGGATGCCATCGTGTCCGTTGACTGTTCGGCGAGCGCGGGACGGCTAGGCGACGAAGCCGGTAGGACGGGATGCCACCATAACGGGAGGAAGATAACGCGTGGCCGCGCCGAGCGATGGGGGAAATGAAAATTTCATGCAACATATGCTGTGCATTTTACACTATAAGACTGTGGAGACAACGCATGACCTGTCGAGAGGTACGCTCGATCATACCGGATTTTTTAGATGAACGGTTGGATGGGCCGCGTTGCCGCTGGGTGTTGGATCATATGGCGGACTGCGAGGCGTGTCGAAAAGAGGCGGCGGCGTTGCGCTTCGTGGACGCCTGTTTGCGTGCGGCCATGAGCCGTGTCGAGGTTTCGCCCGACTTTGTGTCCCGGGTTATGCAGCACATTGTCCCGTACCCTGCCTGTCGATCTATCCGCTGGTCGCTCCGGGGGCTGACGGCTGCAGTGGCTGCTGGGTTGTTGTTGGCCTTGGGCATAGGGGTGCTCCGTATTCGGGCCGGGAAAGCATACTCCGAGGCCGCTTCCGGGGGCTATTCTTGTGGATTCGGGCGGGTGGCGTTACGGTGTGAGGGCATACGACCTGGCCCGGCCTTTGTCATCGGTCCGGAAGGGCTACGGCCTTATTCGGCGCTTGCGCCTATCCGAATCCGACGGATGATCAACGGCACCCCGGAGTTTGTCGTGGAGGCCTTTGGACGTGGAGACGGTTGGGAGACGCCTGTTGCCGAGCGCACATGCTCGTCGCGCAAAACAGACGGGAGGACACAATGAAACGCTGGATTCTACTCCCAATTGCAGCGGCAGTCGCGGTATCAGGATGGATGGCTGAAGGAGGCCGTCCCGGACAGGGGAAAATGCAGGGGTTGGTGGCGCATTATTTCAAGGACCCGGAGCACTGGGGGGGAGCATGGCCCGATACGGAGAGCGAACCGAACGCGGGCACGGACCCCAAGCAGTGGACCTTTCGGGAATACCGCTACAGCCGGGTGGAACCGGTGATTAATCACCTGTTCATCAAGGAAGGATGGTTCAGCGTCCGCTGGACGGGCGTGTTCGATCCCTCGGCCGCAACGCCATGCGGTGCAACGGTAGAGGGATGCGTGAACATCAATCCGAACAATCGGAAGGACTTCGAGTTGTGCGTCGTCACACCGCAAAGCGGGACCATTACCCGGGACGATCTCACTAAGAGTTACACCGGGTATTCCGGCCCCGCGGTGAGCGTGCACGTGAGACCCCAAGGAAACGGAAATCAGAACACGCTGTGCGTCAACGGAATACCCTATCCGATTGACAATGCGCAATCGTACGACATCCTTTCCACCAATATGAGCGTTCGCCTCTACAAGGACAGAATCGGCCGCATGCGAGAGGCACGCGGCGCGTGGTGGATGGCCCTTTCCGCCAAGGAAGCCGTCATCGTGTCCTCAGCCGACGGCATTAGCGTCAAGGATATCCGGCTCCTCACGCATGTTGCGGAAATCCGGGAGCCGCATCGTCTAGACTGCTACTTTGAAATCCATGCCGACGATGGGTGTCGCCTCATCTTGGATGGGGAGACGCTGATTGACGACTGGCGCCCGTGTTGGGAACAGTCTCCGGAATCCGTGCGCCGGTCTCGGACCGTTACGCTCGATAACAAGCCCCACCGGATTCTCGTGGAGTACTTTCAGGGGCAGAGCCTCCCGGAGAACGATGCCGATCCGATGCGCCTCTATTGGAGCTGCCCGGCGCGGGGGATTTTCCGGCAGATTATCCCGTCGGCGTGTCTGTTTCACATGTCGGAAGACGCGCAATCGCCATATGCTCGCTGACGCGGCGCGTGTCGAAGGAAGCGGAGTCGTGTCGCGCGCGGAACCGGTTTCGCGTGTATCAGGCCCCACGGGCATGGGACGCCCCTGTCTTGCCGCTGCGGTGTAGTTTTTTCCGACTCCGCGAGAAGGATGGGGATGGGGGCACTTTGCCTATTCAGAATGTCTTCGCCGGAATGCGCGTAAGAAGGGGCCACCGTTTCCCTTTCTCGCTGCCTCCCGTTCAGGTGCAACGGACTGATCGTGTGAACGCTGCAGGGCAACGTGTTGCGAAGTGGCGGAATGGCGTGCCTCGCTTTCCGACCGGATGGGGGTATCGTGGCGAGGAGACACAGGGGCGGGCCCGGTCACCCGAATCGGCCGGTGATATAATCCTGTGTTTCCGATTGTGATGGGTTGGTGAAAATTTTCCGTGTCGTGTCGCATTCGATAAGCCTGCCCTCGTACAGAAAAGCCGTGAAGTCGGAGACGCGTGCGGCCTGCTGCATGTTATGGGTCACGATGACGATTGTGTAGCGTCCGCGCAACTCGCGAATCAATTCTTCGATGCGCAGGGTGGCGCGCGGATCAAGGGCGGAGGTGGGTTCATCCATGAGGAGGACTTCTGGAGCAACCGCAAGCGCGCGTGCGATACACAGCCGTTGCTGCTGGCCGCCCGAAAGACGGAGCGCGTTGTCACGCAGCCGATCCTTGACTTCGTCCCACAGACCCGCGTTGACAAGGCTCTGCTCCACGATGTCGGCAAGCTGATGGGGACGGAGGCGTGCATGCAGGCGGGGTCCGTAGGCCACGTTGTCAAATACGGATTTTGGAAAGGGGTTAGGCTTCTGGAAGACCATGCCGACACGGCGACGGAGGGCCACGACATCTACGTCGGAGGCGTAGATATTCTGCCCGTCGAGGAGTAAGCGTCCTTCCGCCCGACACCCGGGAACCAGGTCATTCATGCGATTGATGGCGCGAAGCAACGTGCTTTTTCCGCAACCGCTCGGTCCAATAATGGCTGTCACGGAGCCCCGTGGAATGGCAAAAGTAACGGTTTTGATGGCCTGATGGGCGCGGTAGAAAACCGAAAAATTGTCGGCGTAAATATGCGTAGGCGACTCACGAAGGGACTCAGGCGTCGCAGTCGGTGCGGGCGGCAAGGGCGCTGAGACGGGGGGTATCACTCCGGGCGCCATGGTTTTTCCATCCGTGTGTATAGGTAAAACGTCGGCCATGACGGGAAACCGGGTGCCACTCCACGTTCTTATTTCATCCTGTTTGTTCATCGTAACACGCAACATCGAATCCTTTCAAGGTAACGTAGCGCGCCGTAACGTCATAGTCGAAGGGCGGATAAGGTGCAACGAATTCTTTGTGCCGCTCCCTATGATGTAGGAAATCGAGGAACAGGCGACTCGCCCTTCCGCCTGTTTGATTTTGTGGCCGGGACTCCCCATGGACCATTCCATTTTGATTCCGCCCACGCGCACAGGCGCGGGGCCTATGCGTGTCCGGTCACATCGGCGCATGACCTCCGAAGCGTATTTCATGCCCTCAGTCGTTTTGCTATGCGCGCGCGCGCTACGATGGCAAAAAAAATCAACAGCAGAACCAACAGGACAAGCGTGAAAACGAGGCCAAACTGAACGTGGCGGATTTCGTCCACCGCTTCGTGTTCGGTGGCCACGTTGAAAATGTTCCATGACAGGGCCGGCGTGGGTTGCGAGAAAATGTGCCAGAGTTTGACGGATTTACCCACGCTAACGGCGGCTGTGAAAATGATGGGAGCCGTTTCTCCGGCCGCGCGTCCCATGCTGATCACGATGCCGGTGAGGATACCGGGAAGGGCGGCCGGTAGGATAATGGTCCGGACTGCGTGCCAGCGGCTTGCCCCGAGGCTCAATGCGGCCTCCTTGTACGTGTGGGGCACCGTTCGAATGGCTTCTTCAGAGGTCCGAATTACCGTCGGGAGGATGAGCACGGCAAGGGTCAGGGATCCGGCCAGCACACTTTTGGATTCGGATACGTGTAGCGTGTGGATGAAAAAGGCGAGCCCAAACAGTCCGAAAACAATACTCGGCACTCCGGCCAGAGAACTGATGCAGATCCGCAACACGTTGACAAAAATGTTCTCTCGGGCGTATTCGGCAAGATAGATGGCCGCCACGACCCCCATGGGAACAGCAAAAAGAAGAGCGCCCAGTGTCAGGTAAAACGTCCCTAGCATTTCCGGCCATATTCCGCCGAAGAAATGGGAGTCGAAGGATTCGTCGGTGAAAAATTGTGGGTAGAACGTGAGCCGTGGGAGAAGCATGCGATCGAGTCGGTCGCGGAGTAAGGGAAATATGTCCGCGACGGGCGTTCCCGCGAACAACTCCGCTCGTGATTTCAACACTCGAACGCCGGGGCGACGCGGGTCGGAGTAATCCCACGTCTCCTCATACAGAACCTTGTTAAGCTTGACGCGGGCGCGGTCCCATCGGGTCTGTCCATACTGATCGCGCATCAGAATGGGGCGGGGCGCGCCCGGAAACGGGCCCAGGAGCTCGTGCAGAGCCTTCTTCACATCGCGCAGCGCCTTGGTGTATTGACGTCGCGTGGCCAACGGGGCTTTTTCCAGATCTCGTTCGAATGCGGCGATGGCCTGATATACCGGCTCACGCGCTGCGTATGCCTCTCGGATTTCCTTCTCCAGGCGCGGCCGTGATCCTCTGTGGAATTGTTCCAGCATGAGCCGGCGATGTTCCACTGTGGCCGTGAATACGACAGCGCCCACTCCGCGTGCCATCATGGGAAGGAGGATGACGATCAGCGCAGCCCCCACGAACACAATCGTGGCGACGCCGAACCCCGTAAATGTCCGATCAAAAAGTTTGCGCGTTGCGGGATTCACATCAGGTTCCTATTTTGCGGCGCGCTCGTCGAAGAATGCCTTCGCTGAGTCCGTTGCAGAGAAGGGAAACAACCAAGAGGCACAGCGCCATGACCCACAGTACATGATAGCGATCCGATCCCGTCATATGATCGGCTTCGCCCATGTCACCGGCGATGGTGGCCGTGAGTGTGCGTACGGGCTGGAGCAGATTGTACCAGGGTTGCGGGATCTGTGCAGCGTTTCCGGAAGCCATCCACACCACCATGGTTTCTCCGATGGCGCGCATGACGCCCAGGATGACGGCGGCGAGGATACCGCTTGACGCCGCCGGCAACACCGTGCGTAGGAGCGTCTCTGCCCGGGTGGCGCCTAGCGCGTAGCTGGCTTCGCGGAGCTCACGGCCGACGGCCTGGAGGGCATCCTCGGAGACGCTGACCACGGTGGGCAAGGCCATAATGCCGAGGATGATGGACACATTGAGGGCATTGGTTCCGCTTTCCACGCGCACACCAGAAAGCGCCTGGCCGGCATACACCAATCCCACCAGACCGCCTCCGGCCAGAGCAAGTCCCAGGCCCCATCGCACGGGCCGGCGAACGCGTTCCGGTAAGCGGTCGGCCACCACGTCGGCGGTCACTACACTCCCAATCCCAAGACCGACAAGAGGGATTCCGATGGCCCAGGCTGCGACAGCCAACATACGCCCTCCATGTTCTTGAAGAAACGGAGCAAAAACGACTAAAGCAAAAAAACCGTAGGCGACAGAGGGGATGGCGGCAAGAACTTCGAGGATAGGTTTCGCGATTTGGCGAAGGGCGAAAGGCATCACGTCGCTGAGGCAGACAGCGGCGGCTACGCCAAAAGGCACCGCGACGACTACAGCGCCGAGCGTGACAAGGGCGCTGCCCACAAAAATGGCCAGGGCGCCGAACTCCGGATCGGGGGCGCTGGGGTACCAGTTCCGGCTTGTGAAAAATTCATGGATCCCTTGGGCGCGGAAAAACGGAAGTGCCTCGCGCACAATGAACCAGACGATAAAAAAAATAGCCAGGAGGGACAGGGACGCCACTCCCAGGAGGATGCCTTCTCCGACCATGGCGATGACGTGTCGGATGCGGCGAGTGCGGGCGCTTAAAACCAGGGATACGCCTTCTTCCGCGTAACCCTTTAATAGTCTGGCCCATCCGATCACGAACGGATACCTCCTTTGAGGGGCGGCCGGCCGATAGGCGCCGGCCGCCCCGGTTTCGGTGCATCGTGGCGCGTCATTTTACGGGCACAAACCCCGTATCCTCAATCATTTTTCTTCCTGCCTCGGTAGCCGGCAGCGAGATAAACTCGTGGAGGGGTGTGCCCGGTTTGGGTTTCCCATTGGTGTACATGTAGAGGGGACGCGCAATGGGATACGAGCGGTTGGCCACGGTGTCGTGAGTAGGCATGACCCCGTTGACGGGAACGACCTTGACCCCTTCTAAAAAGGCGAGGCCTACGTATCCGATCGCCGCCGGAGTACTGAGAACCCGCTGGCGTATCGCTCCGTTACTACCGACGTATTCCGTCGTTGCCGCCATTTTGGCTCTACGCATAACCCGAGACTCAAAACACTCATACGTCCCACTATTCGTGTCGCGGCTAATGGCCACGATCTTCTGATCGGGACCGCCCAGCTCGTTCCAATTTCGGATTTTGCCGAGATAGATGTCGCGTATCTGGTCTATGGTCAACGCCGAGACCGGATTGCTGGGATGGAGGATCACAGCGATTCCATCCATGGCGACGATATGTTCAATCGGCAGGATCCCGGCATTCTGTGCCGCCTGTTTCTCGGAGCTTTTCATGGGGCGCGACATGGTTGCAATATCGCAGGCCCCGTTGATCAGGCTTTTGGCGCCGTTGCCACTTCCGGACTCGCTGACCGTAATATTCACCGAGGAATTTTTCCCCATGTAGTACTCGGCAAACGCTTTGGCGATAGGCCCCACGCTCGTCGAGCCATCGATGACGATCTGCTGCGCATAGACTGCCTTTGTCGTACCCATGTGGAGAAGGGCGGTGATTCCAAGCGATAGAGTTGTTCGGAGCGCGTTTTTCATGTCGAACCTCCTTTCGGGATACATTGGGGTAGTGTTCAGAACGTGTAGACAAGATCAACCATGAGCCGTTCATAATCGGCTTTTTTCGATGGATCGGAGATGCGGCGTTCGTTGCTGAAGAATGTGAGCCCGGCCTGGAAGGCTTTCGTGAACTGATACTTTGCGTGAACACGGTGGCCGCGACCGTCTGTTCCGCCGCCCCAGCGATCCGAATCCGTCAAGGCCCCAAGGACCGCGTCTTTTTCGAGTTCGCCGTATCGGTAATCGAATGCAAACGTTTTGGGATTTTTTGCTCGGCCCAGGGTCACGCCAACCAAAAATCCCGTGTTTTTCTGTGGCGCCTCGTCGTTGGAAACGGTTTGACCGTAAAGGGTCAGCGGCAGCCGTTTGAGAAAGACTATGAGCTTAGCGAACAACTCGACCGGCGCATAATCATACGCATACACTTTGTTGGTTGTCGTCCCGGCGATTTCGTTTTGGGTACTATTCCCGTAGCTGTTGTTGGTGTCTTGCCAGTCGAGCACCGGATATCCGGCGATCTCATCGAATCCGTAGTAGGATGCACCAAGAGTAGCCGTGATTTCATCGATCGGTTTAACCTGTAGTGCGACCTGAGCGCCGAACATGCGGGTGTCGTCCTGTTCCTTACTTCGCTCCTGGACCCACCAGTACGCGCCGTTTCCGTAAACGGTCAGGGGGCCCAGTTCGGCTTGGGCCTTCGCGGCCAGGCCTTCCGGAGTTAGGTCAGGGTCCCAGACCAGATCGGAGACGCAGAGAAAGGGATTAGCCATTTTACCGCCGATCAGCGTCACCAACTGGGGATCCTGGTCAAGGGCCGTCCATCGGAAGTAGGCGAGATTCAGCATCATGTCTTTCTTGCTGAAAGCGTCGCCCAGGGTTTGATTGCCTGAGATGGGGTCCTTCTCTCCTGTCGAAAGCTGGATGACACCGCGTAGGGTATCGGTGATTTTGCTTTCGACGCCGAGACGCGCGCGGATACGATCCCGTTGCCGTTCCACGGTGTTGCCGGCGGCGTCTTTTTTGGACTCATCCTGGATGGATTCGTACCGGTAGCGAAGGTCCCCCTTGAGAGTGAATGTATCGGTCCATTTTTTTTGTTTCGTCGTAGACGCCGGACCAGCGCCATGCGCGCCCACAAGAGTCAGACAGGCACCTGCCAGCGTAACACGGATACATGAGGTTATTCGGACGGTCATATTTTTCTCCTTACTTTTTTCCTGTTCTGTGGCGATGACGATTGCGGCAAGGCGTATGGTGATATTGTTTGTGGGCCTTCATCCTCCTTTCTTTTTGTTCGGACGGGGCTCATATCCCCATGTCCTCCGCGACTGCGAGAAAGGCCAATGCCTTTTCCGTTGAGGAGTGGTCGGTGGTGTAGAGGGAGCGGCTTGCCAGGCGATCGCCGAGTTGTTTCTGCCAGAGGAAGTCGCCGTCGGCAGGGCGCCGCAGCCGGTAGTATGTGCGATGCCATGTGAAAGAGGACGGTAGCGGTTCCGGGCAGTCCGTGATGGGCCGTATGATGTCAACGGTCCCGTTTTGGACGAGCGCAGCCAGTGCACGTTGCAGGACGGCGGCGTCAAGCCCTGTGGCTTCTGCCAAGCGGTCATGGCGCATGGCCGAGCAGCGCGCAAGCTGCGCGCGAATGAGCTTTTGCGCGTGGGCGAGTTCGATGTCGCCTTGTTCGGTCGAGGGCATGTTGTGATACCTCCTTTCCGCGTTTTTCGCGGTTCACGTTCTCACGGTCCGGTAAGGAAAAAATAAGGATGAAGTTAGAAGTTAGTTAGGCGTATCCCTCTGAAGGAGGCAGCGTTTTCGGAGGTTTCCCGGCACGTCATGACCATCCGGACGCGAAGCGTGCGGGAAAAACCCGGCGGTGCTAACGCCCGGTTGCTGCCCGCACGAACACGACGCAGCGCTTCGGCTGCCGTACTCTGACAACGCGCCTCCACTCAACACGCTTTATTTAAACCGCCCGCCGCGTAGGACGGCGAAAACAAAGGCAGGGATGATGTCCGAGGCGCGGCTGACATCGGCTCATTGCGGGTGAGGGGACAAACAAACGGATGCCATGTCCCCTGGCTGGGGTGCGGAAAACTTGCGGCCGATCGTATGCGGGGCAACGCGTCGCGCGCCGGGTGTAGGAAGAGCGAATGGCCAGGATGGATGGTAAGCGGAACGGCCCGTGAAACGCCGCAAGGATTGAACAGCAAAGGATTTTCTGGTAAACGGCCCGTATGCAACCCGGGATCCGTTCAACATTCTCGTACACGCTTTCACCAGAAGAACAGAGTGCGTTGGTTTCTCTTTTGCAAAGCGGAAACTATCGGCCCATTCATATGGCCCACGCCGTGTACGCCGCCGCTACGGCGGAATGCACCATTGCGCTTTACCGCTCGGGGAAATGCCTTATCCAGGGGCGAGGCGCGATGGATTTTGTCACCTTCGTGTTGGAACCTCATGTGCTGCGCCGTGCGGAAGTGGGCTATGAAGACATGTTGCATCCCGAATCTGTCCAGCCTCACATGGGCGTAGACGAAAGCGGCAAGGGGGACTATTTCGGACCTCTTGTCGTGGTCAGTGTGTATGTGGATCCGGCGCTGGCCGGACCTCTACGAGAACTTGATGTCAAGGACAGCAAACGCATCAGTAGCGATCGCCGCGCCATGGCGTTGGGGCGTGAACTGCGCCAACGGCTCGGCCGCCGCCACGCGATCGTAAAAATCGGGCCGCAGGCGTATAATCGGTTGTACGCGCAGATGCGCAACGTAAACAGTCTTCTCGGCTGGGCGCACGCACGGGCCATCGAAAATCTCCTGGGTGTTGTTCCGGATTGCCCGCGGGCGATTTCCGATCAATTCGGGGAGGAACGGGTTGTACGGAATGCTCTTCTGAAAAAAGGTCGGCGCATCGCCTTGGAGCAACGCCCCCGCGCGGAATCCGATCTGGCGGTCGCGGCCGCCTCCATCATTGCCCGAGAAATTTTTCTCCGGGCCCTCTATGACCTGCACAAGCAGTGGGGCGTTGTTTTGCCCAAGGGCGCTTCCAAGGCCGTCCGCGACGCTGCCGTGACCCTGATCCAGAAGCACGGCCCGGCCGTTCTACTCCAAACGGCCAAGTGCCATTTCCGCACGACCGATGAGGTTCTCAAAGAAGGGAAGGTGGATCGGAGTGTACTGGGCCCGGATGGTCAGGCGGTATCTCGACCGACGCACCTCGAACGGTCTGCGGCGTACGCGTGCGGGTCCGCGCGTTCCCGCGCATCTCCCTAACCCTCCTGTCCGGCGCGCCGCGCCGGACGTGCGCCGGAAGTGCGTTTCAGTTCGATCCATCGGCCGCCTGATCGCATCGCGCGCTGTCCGGGTGACGGCCGCGTTCCTCATCCCGTCGTCCCTTCTTGGCAACCGACCAGCCGAAGGAGTTCCGGGATGGGGCGCAGGACCTTTCCGGATCGCGAAAGGCAGACGTGCAGGGTGTATCCTCGCGCGATCCGTTCGACGTCGCGCCATACGTCGTAGTCAATGCGCAGTTTGGCTCCCGTGAACCCGCGGGGGACGCTGCGGATCAGCAGCACATCGTCGTAGTGTGCCGACTTTAGGTAGGTGCAGGACGCCTCGACCACCGGGAGTGTCACGCCCGCCTGTTCCAGCGTGGCGTACGGAATACCCGCCTCGCGCAGCATTTCCGAACGTGCCATTTCGAAATAAACAAAATAGTTCGCGTAGTACACGACGCCCATCGCATCCACATGCGCATACGGCACACGCGTTCGATGTTCAAAGATTCGTTCCGTCATGGCACTGAGACGACCCCTGCGCGGTGCCGTGCCGGCCACGCGGGGGGCTCTTCTACGGGTGGCCCTCTGCGTCAGGAGCTTTCCCCTGAAGCGCCGCGCGGAGTTCCCGCGTCCGCTCGGCCAGAGTTTTTTCCTGTGCGGCCGCCACCAGCGCGCTGCCGACCACCACCGCATCCGCCACCATCGCCGCTCCACGTGCCTGTTCTCCTCGTTGAATACCGAACCCCACCGCAATGGGAAGCGCCGTCACACGTCGGAGCCGTTCCACCTGCGTGGCGAGGTCGGCGGCGAGCGCATGGCGCATTCCGGTGACGCCGCGCACCATGATGTAATACACGAATCCGCGTGCCCCCTCCAAAATGGCGGCCGCGCGACCCGGTGGGGTGGTCGGGGCGATCAGCGGGATCAGACAGAGCCCGTGCTGATCGAGAAACGGACGAAGCTCCTCGCGCTCTTCTAGAGGCAGATCCACCACCAGCAGGCCGTCCACGCCGGCCGCCGCCGCATCCGCCGCTAGGCGTTCGTAACCGTATCGAAAAAAGGGGTTCGCATACCCGAAGAGAACGATGGGGATGTCCGTCCCCTCACGGAGTCGCCGCACAAGTTCCACGGTGCGGGCCACCGTCATTCCGGCCTTCAGAGCGCGATACGCGGCGGCTTGAATGACCGGTCCGTCCGCTGTCGGGTCGGAAAAAGGGACCCCCAGCTCCAGGATGTCCAGCCCGTTTTCCACCGCGATCCGGATGTTCTGTTCGGAGACGGCAGGATTCGGATCGCCCGCTGTCAGATAACCAATAAAGCCCTTGCGTCCTTCTGTCCGGAGTCTTTGGAAGGTGTGCTCAATGCGGTTCATGGGTAGGCACCGAGTGGGCCGCGCGGCGACAGCGGAGGACGGACTCCATATCCTTGTCGCCACGTCCGGACAGGTTGACAACAATCAGCCGATCGCGTCCCAAAATCGGAGCGCGTTTCTTGGCTTCCGCCAGGGCATGAGCGGATTCGAGTGCCGGCAGAATTCCTTCCCAACGCGCCAGGTCCTCGAACGCCTCCAGCGCCTCTGCGTCCGTGATCGCACAATACGCCACACGTCCGGAATCCGCCCAGAACGCATGCTCAGGGCCCACGCCGGGATAGTCAAGGCCTGCACTGATCGAATGGGCGTTGAGAATTTGGCCATTTTCGTCCTGCAAGACGTAACTCTTGCTGCCGTGGAGGATACCCACGTGACCCGCTCGGATGCTGGCCGCGTGGCGGCCGGTGGCCAGACCCAGCCCCGCCGCCTCGACTCCGAGCAGTGTGACCCCAGGATCCTCCAAAAAGCCGTAGAACATGCCGGCGGCATTGCTTCCCCCTCCCACACAGGCGAGAACGAGGTCTGGCAGCCGGCCTTCAGCCTCCAGGATTTGTTGCCGGGTTTCGTCCCCGATGACGCGCTGAAAATCGCGAACAAGCGTCGGATACGGATGAGGTCCGGCGACGGAACCGATCACGTAGAATGTCGTGTCCACTTCCGCCACCCAAGCCCGAAGCGCCTCGCTCATGGCATCCTTTAGGGTACGCGTGCCGCTGGCCACGGGCACAACCCGGGCGCCCAGAAGTTCCATGCGACGGACGTTGGGCGCCTGGCGTTCGATATCCACCTCGCCCATGTACACGACGCATTCCATTCCCAGGAGCGCCGCGGCCGTTGCCGTGGCCACGCCATGCTGACCTGCGCCGGTCTCGGCCATGAGCCGCCGCTTGCCGAGTCGCTCTGCCAGGAGCCCCTGGCCGATGGTGTTGTTGATTTTGTGCGCTCCGGTGTGATTGAGATCCTCGCGCTTCAAGTAGATGCGCGCTCCCCCGTAGGCTTCGCTCAGGCGTCGGGCAAAGTACAGCGGTGACGGACGGCCGACATATGTTCGCAGCAGCTCGGCCAGGCGGGCTTGAAACCCGGGGTCGGCGCGCGCTTCTCGGTACGCGCGATCCAAAGCGATGAGGGCGGGCATCAAGGTTTCGGCCACATATTGCCCGCCGTACGGACCAAATCGTCCCTTCGACTCCGTGGGTCGGGGCATGGGTTGTCCCTTCATGTGAGGGGTCCAGAAGACCGCTTCGGGAACGGGCGCCTTCGTCAGGGCATACGCTGCGCGGCGAGACGTGCGCGTTCTATAAACGCGCGCAGTTTCCGGTGATCCTTTTGGCCTGGGCACGATTCGACACCGCTGCAGACGTCCACACCCATCGGGCGGACAGAGTGAATCGCCTGCACCACGTTGTCCGGAGTCAAGCCTCCGCTCAGCACCACAGGATGGCAGGCGGCTAACTTCCGTGCTGCGGCCCAGTCTGCCGTCACGCCCGTTCCCCCGTAGAGTCCCGCCACACGCGCATCGACTACGTAACAGGCAGCCATGGGCCAAGAGGCCAATCGGGGATGCCAACGGCTTCCTGAAAAGCGGATGGCTCGCCAGATGGTAGCCGCCAGATGGCAGAACGCATTCGGTTTTTCGTCCCCATGTAATTGAAGGATACGCAGTTGGCAGCAAGAGGCGATGGCTTCGACGTCGGGTCGGGAAGCATTCACAAAAACGCCGACTGCGCCCACTGGCCGTCCGAGACCGGCAAGAATGTGAGCCACCGTCTCGGGATCAATGTATCGCGGCGATCGAGGATAGAAGACAAACCCAACATAGTCGGCCCCAAGGTCCAAAGCGGCGCGAACATCATCCGCGTTGGTTAATCCACAGACTTTGATGATCATCGCAGGACAACCTTACCAAACGGGGGACCAAAAAGTCGAACAAACTTGCGAGCGGATGCCAATCGGCCAAATGTATCACCGCTTTCGACCTTTTCTCCCACGTGCAACTCTCTGCGGCAAAACATGGTTTTGGAAAACGCCGAGGCCCCGTCAGTCGCGCGTGGATGTTCTGCCATAGGCTATCCGGATCACATGCGTTGCCGGCTAATTGTCCGTTCCGGCATCCTCGCGGCGCAGGGTAAGAGAAACGCGAGCGTGGTGGCAACGGTTTTTGCCGTTATTATTTGGGTTTCCCGAGAGCGGCTTGGGCTAGCGGAGAAAAAAGGTGTTTTTCCATGTTGACGCATGTTTTTAAAAGGATTAGAGTGCCGACAAACCCTGAAGACCAACCCTCATGTAGGAGCCACAGTCATGAAAATCGGCCTTTCCGCGCGGATGGGAACGGTTGTCGCCTCGGTGGTGCTGGCGATGCAGACGAGTAGGGGAGCGCCGTTCGAAGCTCAGTTTCGCGTTGAACGGATCACGGGCGATTGCCAGGTAAAGCCACCTGGCGCGATGGAGTATGCCGCCGCGGAGGCGGGAAAGGCGTATCCGTACGGGACGGCAGTCAAGACAGGAGAAAAAAGCACGGCCACTCTGGTGCTTTCTGCGGACAACGAATGCGCGTTGCATCCCTGTACACGGGTGACACTGGGAGAGAACCCGACGGATTCTAAGGTCAAACAACTTACGCTGGACGATGGCCGTGTGGACATTTCGTTGGAAAAAGGCTTTCAGGCTTCGAACGGGTTTGACATTCTGACTCCGGTGGCTGCCGGTCGAGTTTTGGGATCCAAGGTTTCGGTGGCGTGTCGAACGCACGAGACCGGCATTCAGGTGGCGGGCGCATTCAGCTGTACCGAGGGACTTCTCGCGATAGACGGTCAACCGTATTTTTCAGTCCCGCACATGGACGATGGCGACCAATTGACGATTGCTCGCTCGCCGGATCGCTCGTATTTCTACTTGCGGAATGCGGCGGGGGAATACGAGATTGAGGTGAAAGGCGCTGATGGTAACCCTCGACTTATCCGCACGCGGCCCAACGTTGTGATCAAAATTTTTGTTGTGCGGGCACCCAAGGAGGATCGTACGGTTGTGACGACTACCATCCGAGGGGCCGAAGAGGGCAAACCGGAGAGCGAGGAGACCTGGACGTATTACGTTCCGACAGGCGAGGCTCCCAGGCCGCCAGAAAGGCCGCCGATACTGGTCGAGGAGGAGGAGGAGGAGTTGCTGCCCACCGTGATACCCACTACAACGACCACGACGACGACTGTTCCGTCGCCGACGCCGGTGGGCGAACGCTGAGCGATGGCCATTCGGGACGCGCAGAGCAGGCGGTCGTCCCATTCCCCGGAGGGAAGAGGGCTGTCCTGCCGGTTCGGGCCAAGGGATCGCCCTAAACGCCATGCGTCTGATTACGAAGTTCAACCTGTTGATCCGCAGTCGGGCGCTGTGGTGGGTGATTGCCGTGGTCATTACCGTTACGTTTGTCTGGTACTTTGTGCCCGGCTCCGGAGAGGAGAACCCCCGAGGGATCGGCGAAGGGCGATGGGGCGGACGAATTATTTCGCCGGAAGAATTCCGCCTGGCCTGGCGTTTCACGCTGGGCCTCCATGACTTTGGAGGCTTAACGCCCCAGCAGCAAAAGATTGCGCGGCGCCGGACCTGGCAGCGTTTGGTTCTTCTTGATATGGCGCGTCGGTTAGGGCTGCGGGCTTTTGATGGGGAGGTTCGGGACGTCCTGCGGGAGGATCCGATTTTCCGTCGTCTCGGGGGCGGTCAGGCGTTCAAGGACTTTGTTTACCGACAGTATGGGCTTCCCATCGCGCTCTATGAGCGGTACCTGCGCGAGCAGATCGTGTTGTCCAAACTCCACGAGGTGATCCGCACCTGTGTTTGGCTTACGCCCGCGGAATTGGCGTTGGAGGTTCGCGATTTTGCGGACGACGTCACCGTGCAATACGCCGTGCTTTCACCTTCCAATTCGAACGTTGCGACGAACGTCACACGCGACATGGCGCGGGAATACTATGACGCGCATACCAACCAGTTCCGTATCCCCCGGCGTATCAGCGTATGCTACGTGGAATTTCCTTTTTCCAACTATCTGGGAGACGTTCAACTTTCCGAGACAGACATCCAACAGTACTACGAGGAACACCGGGATGTGTTTTCGGAGCGAGGCACCAACGGTGCAACGGCGACATGGCCGTTGGACGTGGTGCGAACACACGTTGTGGAGCGCCTGACTTTCGAGCGGGCACGCGAGAAGGCGCGCGAGAAGGCCATGGAGTTTGTGGTGGCAATCGTGGGCGGCCGGTATCAGAAGGGGATACCTCCGGAAGAGGCGGCCCACCAATGCAAGGTCTCCGTTCAAACCACCCGATTTTTCTCCGCTTCGGAATCGTTAGAAGAACCGGACGCGGGACCGGAGTTTTATCGGGTGGCCTTTGACCTCGATCCTTCCCGTCCTCCCCATCACGTCAGCGATGTGGTGACGGGAGAGCGGGCGGCGTATGTTCTGTGGGCCGGGACAAGCCTGGCGTCCCGCCTGCCTCCGTTTGAAGAAGTAGCCGAGCGCGCGCTGGCCCTGGCCCAGACGAACGCGGAACGGCGCGCCTTTCAAAACCGGGCACAGGAAATTCGCGAGTCGGTGCGCGAGGCTCTCGCGCAGGGGAAAAGTTTTGCCGACGCTCTACGCCCGTTCGGACTGGGAGTGGCGACGACGGCTCCGTTTTCCGTGTATCAGGCCCTAGGGGCTTTCGATGACGATCGCTCCAATGCGATTCCTCATGCGCTATCCCTGGCTTCCGCTGTGGTGCGTACGGAACAGGGGCAGGTGGCCGAACTCGCGGAGGAGGAGAACGTTTTCCTGCTTCCCTTTGTTGCGAAGCGTCAACCCGGTTCGTCAGACATTCGTGACTCCGTGCGTCTCGACCGGCATCTTCGACTCGAACGGTTTCTCACGTCGCTTGCGGCCGGCGCGTGGGCGGATCATTGGCTGGCGTCCTCGGCGTTTGAGGATTTCCACCCGGTATCCGACAAATTGACCGAATCCGTTCCCGAGGAGGAATCCGCTCGGACTTCCCTCGATTAATGGGGTGCGCGGCACCGGCGTGAACGGCGGCCCCACGGGCCGATCACATCGGGTTCCCTTTCACATACAGCACAGCGGCCATCCGGACGGATTCCCACCACACAGACGTGGTATCCCCTGCGGCGAATCAGGAGCGCGCGGCATTCGGGGCAGTGGGTGTTTTGGCCATCTGTAGCATGCACATTGCCTAGGTATACGTAAGGGAGGTACCGGGAGGCAATCTCGCGGGCTGCGGTGAGGGTTGGAAGCGGCGTGGGAGGAAGGCGCATGCGGTAGTCCGGATGGTAGGCGCTGAAATGCAGCACAGTGGAAGGGCCGAGTTCGGTTTGAATCCAGGATGCCAGGGCTTCGATCGAGGTGGGTTGATCATTCAGACCGGGAATGAGGAGGTTCGTGATTTCCACGTGGCAACCTGCGCGCGCGGCTTGTCGGCAAAACGATAGAACCGGGTCGAGTGTCCCACGGCAGTGCTCCCGGTAAAAAGAATCCTCGAAGCTTTTGATATCAATGTTCAAAGCATCCACAAACGGCAGCAACTCGGCCGCCGGTTCGGGCCGAATATATCCGTTGGTGACGAGGACATTCGCCAACCCTTGTTGACGCGCGAGCCGAGCGCAGTCCATGACAAATTCCCAGGCCACCAGAGGCTCGTTATACGTATAGGCGATATGAGGAGAATGTTCCTGGAGGGCCGCCTGCACGACGTCGGCCGGTGTGTACACGCGTCCTTTTCGTTCCACGCGTTGAGAGATGGTCCAATTTTGGCAGAACGCGCATGAGAGGTTACATCCCCAACCGCCCACACTGAAAACGGTCGAGCCCGGAAAAAAATGATAGAGCGGCTTTTTTTCGATGGGATCGGTGTGGATGGAAGAGAGGCGGCCGTAACCGATAGCCTGAAGCGTACCTCCACTAGCCTGCCGGACTCCGCATCGGCCGAGTCGGCCTTCGGGAATGCGGCAGCAGTGGGGGCAGAGATCGCAGAGAATCCGCCCCTCGGCATCGAGATGCCAGAAGCGGGCCGCAACCGGGGAGTCGCTTTCCGACCGAGGCATGGAGACTGTCATGAGGCCCTCCGGGATACGGATTCCGCACGTCCCATCGTCCGGTGCCTCCTAGCTTGTCGTGGGCGTTGGTTTTCGGTAGCGTGTGGCGGCAATGGGCGCCGCCTTGTCATGGCCTTCTGATTACCACCTTCACACACCGCTTTGCAAGCATGCGATCGGTGAACCGGAGGAATATCGCCGGAAGGCGGCTGCTTTGGGGATCAGGGAAATCGCGTTTGCGGATCATGCGCCGGCACCGGATGGTTACGATCCTCAGCATCGCATGAACCTCCAGGCGTTTCCGCAGTATGTGCGCATGGTGCGGGCGGTACAGGGATTCGATACCCCTGCGGTCCTTCTCGGCATTGAAGCCGATTACTACCCGGGCGGGGAAGCGTTTCTTCGCGAGTGGCTGGCGCAGCAGCCTTTTGATGTGGTGCTCGGTTCCATCCATTATTTGGGCACGTGGGGTTTTGATCACGACCGCGCGGCGTGGGAGTGGCCGCACGTCAACGTAACGGACGCATGGCGAGAGTATTTTCGGCTGGTGATGCATCTAGTGGAATCGAGGCTTTATGATGCGCTGGCCCATCCCGATTTGCCGAAGAAGTTCGGATTTCGACCTTCCGACCACGACGTGCGGGAAATGGTGCAGCCCGTGCTGGATCGGATAGCCGCCGCGGGTATGGCCTTGGAACTGAATACCTCCGGCCTTCGCCGTCCGGTAGGCGAAATCTACCCTGCGCCGCTGATCCTTGCCTTGGCCCGGGAACGAAATATCCCCATCCTGTTCGGATCGGACGCCCACCGACCCGCCGATGTCGGCTACGAATTTGCGAAGGCGGTAGCGCTGGCCCGGGAGGTGGGGTATACCCATACGGTCCGGTTCCGGGCGCGTCAGCGCGTCTTGGTGCCGCTGGTTCCGCCTCCCACCGATGCGCGGGCAACCGGCTATCCGCCGCCGGATTTCATGGCACGCGAAGACCCTCGGTGAGGGAAAGGACAGGAAGGAGAATGGCGGCCGCGAGCAGAAGGACCACTCCTCCCACCAGAAGAATCAAGATCAGAGGAACGACAGCAACGAGACGTGCCAGGTAACGGGCCCATTGCTCGTGATACCGTTCTGCGGCGTGATGCAAAACGGAGGCCAGATTGCCGCTTTCTTCTCCGGTACGGATCCAGGCGGCCAGGCGCGAGGCAAGAGGCGGTAGGCGCAGGATGGCATCGGACAGTCGTTCGCCGTGTCGAAGCGATTCGGCCTCCCGTTCGCACAGTGAGGCGATCCACGTGCTTCCCGTGGCGCGTGCGGCCAGGGGTAGAGCCTCCACCACGGGAACGCCGCCCCGCAAAAGCGTTTCCAACGTGCCGGCAAATCGGGAACACGAAAGCAGGCTGTATGCGCGACCCAGAACCGGAGAGCGGAAAAGGACCATCTCCCATCGCTGCCGTGTCGGAATATGCCGGCGGAGGCGATACAGGAAACCGACGATGGCGGCCGCCGGAGCAACGATCCAAAGGCCGCCTCCCCACATGGCCCATGTCCCGATCCGCATGAGAGTGCGGGTTAACGTGGGTAAAGCCTGGCCGTGGATATCCAGCGAACGAATCACCATGGGCAGGAGGATGCCCAGCATAACTCCCGCCGATATCGCGCCCAGGACCAGAACGCAGATCGGATAGATCGCGGCTGTCACAAGGCTTGACCGGATGCGAACCTGTTGATCGAGAAAGGCGCTGGCGCGTTCCAGGGCTTGATCGAGCGTGCCCGAACGTTCGCCCGACTGAAGCAACGCCTGTTCGAATACGGAGACGGAGGGGCACGCGTGGGGGAGTTCCTCCGCGAGGCTTTTTCCCTCGGCAATCGCGGAGCGAAGGCGACCCAGAAAGACCCGCATGGGCGGGCGCAGGGGGCCGGCCAGCAGGACGTCCAGAGCCTGCATGAGCGGGCTTCCGGAACGGAGCAGTACGCTGAGGTCGTGATAGATCCAAGCGCGTACCGCGGGCGAAAGGCGAATACGCCCACGCCACGGGACGACTTGGTGAGCCAGAATACCCCTGGCGGCCAAACGTTCCCGTGCCTCTTTCGGGCCGCTGACGTCTAAAAGGCCGCGGGTCAGGCGTCCGTGACGGTCAAAACCGCTGTACGCAAAAGTCGCCATGCTGAAGCCGGCCGTTCCATCTGTTGCCGCTTTTCACCCCAGGACGGCCTGCACTTCGGCGAGATCGGTAGTCCCATCCAGGACTTTGTCGAGGCCATCGTCGAGCAGGCTGCGCATGCCTCGGGTGTCGGCAAAGCGTCGGAGGGAAATCCCGTCAGGGGGTGTGGAGCGAATGAAAGCCTGTTCTTCGGGACCCACAGTGAGCAATTCGAATAATCCCACCCGGCCACGATAGCCGCCCAAACACGCTTCGCATCCGACCGCCTGGTAGAATGAGGCCGAGGCCAGGCGTGTCGCGCGATGACCCCATGCGGCGAGCTGTTCGGCAGGAAGCCTGATGGGATGGCGGCAGGCTGTACAGAGCCGTCGAACCAATCGTTGCGCCAAGGCCGCGCGGAGGCAGGCTGCCACCAGATAATTCTCCACTCCGATGTCTATGAGGCGGAGAACGGCTCCCGGAGCGTCGTTGGTATGAAGGGTTGTCAGGACAAGATGCCCGGTGAGACCCGCTCGGATGGCAATGTCGGCGGTTTCTCGATCGCGGATTTCTCCCACCAAAATGACGTCCGGGTCTTGGCGAAGGATATGCCGAAGTCCTACGGAAAAAGTTAGCCCGATTTTCGGTTTGACCTGCATCTGACCGATATGGGGGATCCGATACTCGACAGGGTCTTCAATGGTGAGGATATTGCGGCGCGAGGCGTCCAAGCGAGCGAGCGCCGCATAAAGCGTGGTCGTCTTTCCCGATCCGGTGGGCCCGCACACGATGATCATACCGTGCGGAGTGGCCAGTAAACGCTCCATGCTGGCCAGAGTGGCGGCGTTCATGCCCAATGCGGTCAGTGGGAGCAGGGAAGCGTCGCGATCCAGAAGGCGCAGCACGACCCGTTCGCCTTCTGCCACTGGGATGGTCGAGACCCGCAGGTCAATTTCTCGCTCTCCCACACGCACCCTGGCCATGCCATCCTGTGGCAATCGGCGCTCGGCGATGTCCAGTTTGGCCATGACCTTGAGCCGGGAGACCACCAGGCTCTCAAGAGTCTTGGGCGGCGCCGTCTGTTCATAGAGAATGCCGTCTATCCGATATCGAATGCGCAGGCGATCCTCAAACGGCTCAAAATGAATATCGGAAGCGCCTTTTTTCACGGCCTCCAGAAGGATGAGATTAATCAGTTGTGTGACCGGAGCATTTTCGGCGACAGAGAGGAGATCTTCGGGGCTGCCCGGTCCAGAGGGCGCTATGCCTTCCACGTCCCGGTCGAGATCGCGTAGAAACTCCGTGGGCGAATCGTGTTTGCGGTAATAGCAGCGTTCAATGCTTTTCTGCACTACCTCTCGGGGTGCTAGAACAGGTTCCACTCCCTGTCCGAGCAGGATGGCAAGGTAATGTTGCTCCTTCAGGCGTGTCGCATCGGACGTTAAAACACATAGGCGTCCTTCCATGCGGATCGGAAGCATCAGATTAGTCCGCGCCCATTCCACCGGGAGGTTTACCACAAGGGTCGGATCCAGGTGCGCGTCGGAAAGGTCTGTCACCAGCGGCAGGCCGTACTCGGCCGCTTGGCGACGAAGGCGCTGTTCTTCGGTCTCGACGTCCGAGGCAGGCTCAGAAGGCGGCGTCATGGCCCTTGGGTGAAGACAGGATGGCGATCAATTCCCCGCGCCCGACAAACCGGTGCGGCGTTTCCAATCCTCTAGCATCCCGTCAGCGGCCGCCGCACTGCGTACGATGCGGGGCGTTACGAGAATCAGAATGTTGGTTTTTTCCATGTTTTCCACGGTATCGCGAAAAAGGAGGCCGAGAAGCGGGATGGAACCGAGAAAGGGAACCCGTTTAACCGTTTCTTTGCGATCTTCCCGTGTCAGGCCGGCGATCACGATCGTTCGCGTGTCCGGCACGGTCACGGTTGTGACGACTTCGCGGCGAGCGATCGTTGGCGTGAACAGGGCCGTAGCGGGCCCCGGATCAATAACGGCCTCGATGCTGGTGTTTAAAGACATTTGAACCTGTCCCTCGGGAATGATATGGGGCGTCATTTTCAGTTTAAGGCCGACGTCCATCCGTTCAATGTTCTGGATCACATCGCGCGCGGTGCCGGATCCGCCCTGAATGGTAGACTTTAAGATAGGAATCTGGTCAACCACCTGGATCGACGCCTCGCGGTTGTCCTGAGTTTGCAGGGACGTTTCCGATCGGATGCGGACCCGGCCGGTCCGGCGCAGCGCATCGAGGTTGATGGCGGCCGGATAGCTTGTCACCATTTTTCCGTCCGGACCCACCCGCTCTCCGTGGGCCACGCCGATCGAGAGTCCGTTGGGGAAAATGCCGTTGTGGATAGCATGCATCAGACTTTCGGCGTGGAGTTGCAGCATACTGCCGCTTTGAATAACCGTGGCACCCGCCTTGGCAGGCACCGGGGCCGCAATCAGTTCGACCCCCAGGCGGAGATCGTCACTGGCGGTATGCTCGGCCACTAGGACTTCGATGTGGACCTGATCGGGCGCGCGATCGATCTGTTCGACCAGTTGGCGAACCCATTCGAAGTCGGCGGGCGTTGCATCGACGAGAAGAGCGTTTTTAGCCACACTGGGTTCGATGGCGATGCGGGCCGCGCGGGTTCTTGCCGTCGGGCCGTGCTCAGCGGCTGTTGGCCTTCCGAGTAGTGCATTGAGACTTTTGGCGGCTTCTTCCGCTGAAAGGTAGCGGAGGAAGATCGCATTCAAACGACCGCGTCCCGGCGGAGGGGGAATGTCCATTTGCGCAATAAGCTGTTTGAGCGTTTCCAACTGGGCGGCGGTTCCCACCAAAATCAAGCTATTGGCCTGTGGGCAAGCCACGACGATCCCCGTTCGGCGAAACGGTCTTCCATCGCCTCCGACGGAAGGAAGCCGGCTCCGTAGCTGTTCCGCGCGGCTTTCGTTTTCCGCGAGAGCCGTGTTGAGTTGCTGTGCCAGCTCCTCCGGATCCGCATGGTGGAGGCGGACCACTTCCGCGGTTCGCGTTGCGCCGGGTTGGTCAATATCGCGGAGAAGCCTCTCGATCCGGCGGAGCGTATTGACCGGAGCGGTCACAATCAGGTGATTGGTTTCGCGGATGGCCACGAGGGCGGCGGGGTTTGTACTCGTTCCGGTTTCCAGGAGTGCCCGGCGTACATCCTCGGCAGCAATATGGTGAAGGAGGAAAACCTTTGTCACCAGCCCTTCACCACCCACCGGTTCGTCGGGTCCCACCACGGGGCCGAGAGGAAATCCTTTTCCCGGCACAGTGACCACCCTATACAACTCTCCTTCTTGGATAAGGGAACATCCCACCGATTCCAGAATGGATAGGAAAAGGGGAAAGGCATCGCGCCGGCGAATGCGAGGGGAAACGACTGTTACTTTTCCCTTGACGCTGTCGTCCACCACCACTTTTCGCCCGAGGCTGTTCGCCATGAGCTGCACAAAGGTGCGGATGTCCATGTGGTCGCAGCTAATCGAAAGGGTCGGCTCCGCAATGGCTTCCAGGAGGCGATCCGCTTTTTCTCGTGGTCCTGGCGGAGGGCGAGCCATGTCCCCCCCTAAGGCACTGCAAAACCATCCGGCAAGCCAAAGGACTATCCAGGGGCCTGGGCAACAGGACGCACCACGGAAGGGTATGGCACACCGGAATTCCACCATCGCGCCACTCATGGCGTGCACTCCTCCAGCCGTTTTCCCCCCATCGTCACCGTCGCGTTCATTTGTGTTCGGCGGGAGTGTCGGGTTCGCCGGATGGGGCGGCCGGCCCGCGCACAATGCCTCGCTGGGAAGAAGAGATCAGAAAGTTCAACAAGTCGTCGACCTCCGTGCAGGGGAGAAGTTCGGACCGGATGCGATCCACGGCCTGTTTTGTGTTGAGTCCGCTCCGGTACAGCAACCGATAGGCTCGTTTGAGTTTCCGTCGCGATGGGTCTGGGATGCCGCGTCGCTCCAAGCCGACCCGGTTGATGCCTCGAGCGACGGCCGGATTGCCGTCAATCAGCAGGAAGGGGGGGCAATCCTGTGTCACTTTGCTCAGGCCTCCAATCATGGCCAGGCGACCGATACGGACGAACTGATGGATGCCGCATAGCCCACCGAGAACGGCGTGGTCCTCCACGACGACGTGTCCGGCCAAGGACGCATTGTTGGCCATGATGACGTCATTTCCGACCTGGCAACCGTGGGCAATGTGGGCATAGGCCATGATGTAGCAACGGGCCCCAATCCGCGTGACCTCACCATTCCTTGTGCCGGCATTGATGGTGACGAATTCCCGGATGGTGGTGCGATCGCCCACCTCAACGAACGTTGTTCCCCCCGCGTATTTTAGGTCTTGCGACTGCGTTCCGATGGAGGCAAACGGGAAGACCACGCAGTCCGCGCCCAGGGTTGTGTGGCCGTCCAGGACGACATGGGCATGCACGTGTGTGCGGGCTCCTATTCGCACATGCGGGCCGATGACCGCATAGGGCCCGATGACGACGTGGTCACCCAATTGGGCGTCGGGAGAGACAAGGGCGGTCGGGTGAAGGGAGCTCATGCCTCCAAGCTTTGATCCGTGAACATACAGAGCAGTTCCCCCTCGGACACAACGGTGCCGTCCACGAGGATGCGCGCGGAGAACCGAGCCACTTTCTTTCGCATCTGTGTGATGGCAACCTCAATCCGCAACTGGTCTCCCGGTCGAACCGGTTTGCGAAACTTAGCCTTCTCAATAGCGAGGAATATCGGCACGCCTTTTTCCTCCGGGTAAAGACGGCGCACGAGGATACCGCCTGTTTGGGCCATGGCTTCGATCTGAAGGACGCCGGGCATGATGGGCGCGGCGGGAAAATGCCCCTGGAAAAAGGGTTCATTCGCTGTCACGTTTTTGATGGCCACGATGCGTTCCTTGTCGTCGCATTCGATCACACGGTCAACCAGGAGCATGGGATACCGATGCGGGAGGAGCCGAGCGATCGCATCAATGTTCAAGGCGGTCATAGGATCTCCGGTCAGAACTTTCGTTCTTTTAGCATAACATCGGCCGTGTGGGAAACAGAAAAACCGCCGCATACCTATGTCGGCGGCAGAGGGGGCGGGAGGGGGTTGAGAGGGAAAGAGCCAGAACAAAAGATTTCAATACTCGGCGCGTCGCGCGGCCGAGTGAGGGAAATAAAAATCACACATTCTTCCGGTGGGTTTGGTGCCGGGGCGCCCCATACGATCATCATCGGCATGCGGGCGATGGGCCAATGAGATGGTGCGCTATCGCTCGCCGGGAAAAGGGCGATCGGTGCGGGAGATGCCGGAGACGTCGGACGAGGCGGCGGGGATAGTGGGCGGCGTTTTGGGATGGGGTTCTGCGGTCTATCCGCGGGAAAACCATGCGGCATGGAGGAGGCGCAGGGGGCCGCGGGCCTACGGTAACCTTCGTGGGACGCCGACACCGCCACTTTCCCTCGTCCCTAGGCATGACCATCGCCCGGGTTAGGGAGTTACCCTGAGCATCATACGCCCCCTCTATCCACGACGAATTTTAGCACAGGCATGTCCTTGGGTAGGGGTTATCGGGAGCGCCGGAGTAGCCAGGACGCCAGGCCCAAGGAGACGGCTACGGGAACCCACAGGAGACCGTCGGGATGGACGGAGGGAAATCGTGACAGGGACTCGGCTGCAATCAGGCTGATATAAAAGAGCAGCAGGACGCCTAAACTGACGCCCAGGCCGAATGAGGATTCCTTGCGGTGAGTGGTCACTCCCAGGGGAATACCGATTCCAACGAAGACAAGACAGGCGAGCGCAAGAACCAGCCGTTTATTCAATTCCACGCGGATTTTTGTTTTTTGAATCATGCGGTCGTCCGGAGACCCTGCAAGGGACTCGGTGTCCCCCTGGGCCAGAGCCGAGAGGAGACCCAGGGTTTGCACATCTTCCCACTTCCGCGGGATTGATCTCCCTTTTATCGTATAGGGGAGCTGAATGGGCCATTCGGACAGGAAGGCGGGGGTATTCTGATTCTCATCAAGCGGTGTGATCCGCACATTGAATAGCCGCAGGAAGACCTGTTGGCGGTGCGTGTCTATTTCCAGACGGCCGGTCTGTGCTCGAATCTCGCGAGACCGGCCGGTGCGGAGCGTTTCGTAGATACGGATGTCCCTCAAGGTGGTCCCCTTTTTCCTGCCCACATACAGGGTAAGACCTGGAAAGGCGCGAATAAAATCACCGTCCGTAATAACATGGCTGACCCGGTCGGCCCCCAGGGTCGCCAGCATCTGGCGTCGGCGGTAGTTGTTTTCCGGGATCAGTCGGGTCGCGAGAGAGAGGCACAGCAGGGTCATTGCCATACCGATGAGGCGTAGAGGACGCGTGGCGCTGATCAGCGAAATGCCGCAGGCCTTCATGGCCATAATCTCCCCATCCGCAGAGAGACGGCCGAATGTGAGTAGGCTGGCAACGAGGAGCCCCACGGGGATGGCATAAATCAGGATGATGGGGATGCCATTGACTAACATGCTCAACAGGAGTCGAAAAGGAATTCCCGGCACAAGAAGTTGGCGTGCGCTGCGATCCAGGAAGAGGCCCATCGACAGCACAAACACAAGAACAGTCATGGTGATTCCGGCAATAAGGAGGAATTCGCACGTCATGTAACGGTGCAGTGTCGGGCTCAGTTTCCATGCACACCGTGGCATTTCCTGCCACGCGGGCCGGGCGATCGCATCCCGGTTGTTTTCGGCACATCTCATGGGTTCCATTGCGGTTGGCGGCCATCAAAATCGTATCCCCGCACGAGGTAAAAATATCGGATAAGGGTACCCTTTCGATATACGGGGAAGGGCTCGGGTGCCGTCACGTGGCGGCAGTGCTGTCGTAATTGTTCTGCGGCCCTCTGCGCGCGGCTTTCCTTTTTAGAAACCAGAATGAGATCGTAGTGTTTCAAGGCGGAAAAGTCATCCCAGTATCGGTAGTTTTCGCCGTGTGTTTTGGGGGATCGCCACAGGTGCACCGCGGGTTGTCCCGGTGTATAGAACGCCACGGCGGCGGCCAATCCGTATTGATCCGCCAGGAGGGCCACGCCACGGGAATCGGCTTGGGGCTGGCCGCGTCCCTGCGCGGTGCGCATAGAAAGCCGCGCGTTGTGAAGATGGACCCCTAATTCGCGCCAGCCAAAGCGCTCGACGTGTTTGGCTGTTGTGATGCGATCCGGGCGCAGAGCATACGCCCATTCGGGAATCCACTCCGGGGGCCAATGGGCGGCAGCGTGTACGCCCAGGGTTAGGGCACAAGCCATGACAAGCGTTACACGGCTTTTGCGCGGCAGGCGGGTCTGTTCGGTTCCGCCTGATTGTGCCCATTGAGACGCCAGGGCGACGAGGGCCGAGATCCAGGCGGTCGCCGGCCAATGGATCCCAATGGATTGTCTCACACTCTCCCCAAGAAAATATCCCAGAGGAAACGCCGACGTGAGCCCGAGGTAAAGAGGAACTCTGCGGTTCATGCAGAGTCCTTTGGAAAGAGAGCGGAAAAGCGCGCGGACCGTGCTGAGGAAGAGTCCCGGCGAAAGGACAAGAAAGGAGCACGCGAGAAATTCTGCCACATAACGGGGAGCAAACGTTCTATTTTGGCGAAGGGTGAAATTGAAGACGAAGGTGGCCCAGTTATGTCGCGCGTTCCACCACAGGAACGGCGCCCAGACCGCCAGCGCCAGGGCACCGGCCACGTAGGGATGAGGCTTGCGGATCCATTGCCGATCCTGCCGGGAAAGCAACAGAAAGGCGCCCAGTGCGATTCCGAGGAAGAAGGCCAAAAATTTGCTCTGGAGCGCCATGCCGTAGGCCAATCCTCCCGCGATCCAGTCCCGCCATCGGCCGTCGGTCAACGCGCGGAAGAAAAAAAGTAAGGCGAGTGTCCAGGAACACAGCAAGGGAGGATCGGTGCTCATGTAACAGGAAAGCCCGGCAAAAAGCGGCGTTATCAGAAGCAGCGTTCCAGCCCAAAATCCTGCCCGTGTTTGCACGAGCGGGGGAGCGCCTTCCGCTGCCGTGACACGAGCCGCCAGGCTCCAGGCAGCCAGAGCGGTGAGGCCACCCAGCACAATAGCGGGAAAACGCACGCCCAATTCGGAATCGGATCCCAACAACGCGGTGGAAAGGAAGATGACGTAGCCGGTCATGCCGGGATGGTCGTAGTATCCCCAGTCCAGATGGCGCGACCACTCCCAGTGGTAGGCCTCATCGCCGGAAAGGGGAAGCGTCACGGCATACAGACTGCGGAAAATTCCGGCGGCCAGCCAGACGATCGCGAACAGGTAGTGATACGATCGGCGCTCCCTGAACGTTCCCCACGCGGCTTTTGTCCGGCGCGCCTGACCGGCGAGGATACCACCATGCCCGCGTCTGATATCCCTCTGCGCTTGAACAAACAGGTTCAGTAGCGATAGGCCTCCGTTTTGAACGGACCGCGGACCGGCACGCCAAGATAGGCGGCCTGCGCACGCGTCAAGCGGTCGAATCGGACTCCGAGTTGGCGCAGGTGCATCCACGCGACGTCCTCCTCGAAGCGTTTTGGAAGCCGGTGCACGCCAATGGGGAGGAGTTCCCGGCGGCGGTATAACTCGATTTGCGCCATGACTTGGCAAGAAAAGCTATTGGACATGACAAAACTCGGATGCCCGCGCGCGCAACCCAGGTTTACAAGGCGGCCTTTGGCCAGTATGATGAGGCGCTTTCCGTTAGGGAAGGTAACCCGGTCCACCTGCGGCTTGATGCTCTCCCAGCGGCACCGGCGCAAAGCCGCGATGTCAATTTCGCTGTCGAAATGGCCCACGTTGCAGACAATGGCCATATCTTTCATGTGTCGAAGGTGCCGTTCCACGATGACATCCCGGCAACCGGTGGCGGTAATGAAAATGTCTCCGATACGGCAGGCCTTGTCCATGGGCATGACTTCATAGCCTTCCATAACGGCCTGCAGGGCGCAGATGGGGTCCACCTCGGTGACAATCACGCGCGCCCCCTGGCCCCGCAGAGCTTGGCAACTTCCCTTTCCCACGTCTCCGTAGCCAGCGACCACAGCCACCTTTCCGGCCAGCATGATGTCCGTGGCGCGGATAATCCCATCCAAAAGGGAGTGCCGGCAGCCATAGAGGTTATCGAACTTGGACTTGATGACGGCGTCATTGACGTTGAAGGCGGGGAACAAGAGTTCACTGCGTCGGAACATCTGTTCCAGGCGTCGGACGCCGGTTGTGGTTTCCTCTGAAACGCCACGGATGGCACGCACCATGCGATGGAAGCGTTGTGGATCGCGGCGGAGGGAGGCCTGCAGGCGCGCCTGAAGAATGGCTTCTTCGTCGTGCGTCGGGCGCTGTTTCAGTATTGAGGGATTTTCTTCCGCTTGGTATCCCCGATGGACCAAAAGGGTTGCGTCGCCTCCGTCGTCCACGATCGAGGTCGGCCCCAGCCCGTTGCCCCAGTCGAGAATGCGGTCGGTGTATTCCCAGTATTCTTCCAGGCTCTCCCCCTTTCGGGCAAACACCGCGGTGCCGGTGGCAGCAACGGCGGCGGCGGCTTGGTCCTGGGTGGAGAAAATATTGCAACTGGCCCATCGCACCTGTGCCCCCAGCGCCTGTAGCGTCTCAATCAACACCGCCGTTTGAACCGTCATGTGCAACGAGCCGGCAATGCGAGCGCCTCGCAAGGGCTGTGTTTTGGCGTACCGGCGGCGCAGCTCCATGAGGCCGGGCATTTCGGCCTCCGCCAGTTCGATTTCCAAGCGGCCGAGCGGGGCCAGTCCCAGATCGGCCACGATATATTCCTGCCGGGGAAAGCGCGTGGTCTTGGACGCATGCCTGTGTGGTCGGGGCGAGGGAACGTGTCGTTTCATTGTGATCTCCTGGATAAGGGCATAGGCGTTAGAGGGGTGACGGATTGCGGTTAGAGAGCGTCTTTCAACGCCTCGGTCTTGTCCGTGCGTTCCCAGGTGAAGATGTCGAGTTGGTCGGAACGGCCAAAATGGCCGTAGGCCGATGTGGGTTCGTAGATGGGACGCAACAAGCGAAGCTGTCGGATGATGTCCGCCGGTTTCAACCCGAAAACACGGCGGACGGCCCGGGCTATATCGGCCTCGGGCCGTTGTCCCGTGCCAAAGGTGTTGACGTCGACGGACACCGGGTTGGGATATCCGATCGCGTAGGCGAGATGAACTTCGCAGCGCCGTGCCAGCCCGGCCGCCACGATGTTTTTGGCAATGTAGCGGGCCATATAAGCGGCGCTGCGATCCACTTTAGACGGGTCTTTACCGGAGAAGGCGCCTCCGCCATGACGCCCCATCCCTCCGTAGGTATCTACGATGATCTTGCGGCCTGTCAGACCGGTGTCCGCCTGGGGCCCGCCGATCACAAAGCGGCCTGTTGGGTTGATCAGGAAACGGGTTTTGCGCGCGAGAAGGCGACGGGGAATTACCGGTCGAATAACGGCGTCAACGATCGCTTCGCGGAGCTTGCGATACGAAATGTCCGGCGCATGATGGGCGGATACCACCACGGTATCCACCCACGCCGGTTGGCCCTCTCGGTACACGACCGAAACCTGCGATTTGCCATCGGGTCGGATGAAGGGCAGGGTTTTGTTCCGTCGCATGGTGGCCAACTGCCGACACAGTGAGTGGGCAAACAGAATGGGCATAGGCATGAGTTCGGGTGTTTCATCGCAGGCATAGCCGAACATCATTCCCTGGTCTCCTGCGCCTTGTTCCCGGTAGAGACCCTGGCCGGGGGTCACTCCCCGGGAGATATCCGGCGACTGACGGTCCACGGAGACCATAACCGCCACCGTGTCGTGCCGGAATCCCGCGTCGGGGTAGTCGTAACCGATACGCCGGATTTTGTCCCGTGCCACGTCCGAATAGTTAATTTTTGCCTGACTGGTGATCTCCCCCGCGATCACCACAAGCCCGCGCGTGACGAGGGTTTCACAGGCCACGCGTGAGGCGGGATCAACGGCCAGATGCGCATCGAGGACGGCATCGGAAATGCCGTCGGCGACCTTATCGGGATGCCCTTCGGTGACGGACTCGGATGTGAACAGTGAGTCTCCTTGCAAGGCGATACTCCTTTCCGTTTGGTTGCGTACGCTAGCGGGTGTATCAACTCAGTCCAAGAAGCTCGGGAGCCACCTTCTTGAGAAGTCGCCTGCAGTGAGCCAGGACTTCCACTCCCGAGCGACAGCGCCGCGCCATGTTGGCCAGTTCCTGCGCTTCCCTATACGCGATCCGCCGGACGGCGTCCTTCACAATGGGAACAGCGGCCGGCGCCACACTCAGTTCATCCACTCCGAGACCGACCAACAACACGGTGAGCATGGGATCGGCGGCCATTTCGCCGCAGAGGCCGACCCAACGTTGATGGCGGTGTCCGGCTTCGACCGTTTGATGGATCAGCATCAGCACGGCGGGGTGGGTAGGTTCGTAAAGGTATGCGACTCGCTCATTCACGCGATCCACGGCGAGCGTATACTGCACCAGATCATTGGTTCCGAGACTAAAAAAACGGACATGTGCGGCGATCGCGTCGGCCGTCAGCGCTGCCGAGGGAATCTCGATCATCGCGCCGACCTCGATATCCGGATCGAAAGGGACGTTTTTGCGCCGCAGCTCCAGCTTGCATTCTTCGAGTAGTTCGTTAGCCCGTACCACTTCCGCCAGACCGCTGATCATGGGATACATGAGCTTGACATTACGATGCACGCTGGCGCGGAGGATGGCACGCAGTTGGACCTTGAACTGTTCCGGGCGCATCAGGGAGAGGCGAATCGAGCGGCAACCGAGAAACGGGTTGACCTCCTTGACGCGTTCTTCGAAAGGGAGCAGTTTGTCCCCTCCGACGTCCAGCGTGCGGATGATAACCGGGGCCGGAGCTAAGGCCTCCGCAAGCCGCGTGTACAGATCCGTTTGTTCCTCTTCCGTCAACAGGCGATTTTGCGCCAGGTACGCATACTCGGAACGGAAAAGTCCAATCCCTTCCGCGCCATGTTCCTTGACCGCCGACAGTTCGTCGAGAGACCCCACATTGGCCGAGAGAATAATGCGATGCCCGTCCCGCGTTTCTGCCGGGAGATCGCGCAGGTTTTCCAGTCCGCGCGTGATAATGCGGCGGGATTCGGCGACTCGTCCGTATTCTTCGATCTGCCGTGCGGTCGGCCGCACGATGAGGATGCCTCGATTTCCGTCGACGAGGAGTTCGTCGCCTTGGCGGGCATGCCGTGTCACCTCGCGCAGGCCGACCACGGCCGGAATCTCCAGCGCCTTGGCCATGACGGCCGTGTGCGACGTCGAACTGCCGAGGTCCGTTGCGAAGGCCAGGACGGAATCCTTCCGCAGGCTGGCCGTAAAGGAAGGAGGGAGGTCAGAGGCCACGATGATGTGCTTGCGCGTGAGGCCGGCCATGGCAACATTTTCTCCCCCCATCAGGTTGCGAAGGATTCGGCGCGAGACGTCTTTGATGTCCGCTACCCGTTCCCGGAGGTAGGTGTCCTGGACCGACGATAGTGTTTGGGTGTAGTGTTTGCAGACTTCACCCAGTGCGCTTTCCGCCTTGACCCGCCGCTCCCGGATTTGCCGAATGATTTCCTCGATAAAGACTCGGTCATCGAGCACCAGCAGGTGCGCGTCCAGGACGCTGGCGCTTCCCGTTTGGGTCTGTGCGGCCAAATCCTTCTGGATGGCTCGAATCTGCCGGCGTGTTTCAATCAACGCATCTTCCAAGCGGCATATTTCGTGTTCGACCTGTTCGGCGGGAACGGCTTCGTTCACCACCGGCAGGACGTCAAAGGCGACGCGATAGGCACGTCCGATGGCAATACCGGGAGAAACGCCAATGCCTTCGAGGGTGACGGATCCCGTCTCCAGTCGTTTCCGGGGCATGGACTCCTTACTCTTCGTGAAATTTGTTTTCGATTAGGGTTTGAATCTCGGCCAGGGCTTCGTGGGCATCGGGTCCTTGGGCGGTGATGCGCAGCCGGCTCCCGCAGGACGCCTCCAATGTGATCAGCCCCATAATGCTTTTGCCTGACACTTGGTTTCCATCTTTTTCCACGATGATATCCGCGTCAAACCGGTTGGCCGTTTGCACGAACAGTGCGGCCGGTCGCGCGTGGATGCCGAGGGAGTTCCGGATTTCCACCTCGCGGGTGACAACGGTATTCTCGGAATGACGATCACTCACTGCTGCCTTCCCGGCGTCGTAACAGCGCGATCAGTTTTTCGTCCAGCTCCTTGATGGCGTCGTGCCCAAGGCGCCGGAGCCGCTGGTCCAAGGCTGCGGTGCGGATTACGTTAGCCAAATTTCGTCCAGGCGCAACCGGGACAAACACCCGGGGGACTTCCACACCTAGAATCCGGATCGTCCCATGGGGCCCCAGGGGTGTGGGCGGAACGCGGGGATCGTCGGGAGCGCACAACGTGACGACCAGGTCTAGCTTCTTGGCTTCTCGAACCGAAGCGACGCCAAAAAGGCTTGGGACGTGAATGATGCCGAGGCCGCGAATGTCCATGTGGTAGCGGGTGGTGTCGCTGGCGAAGCCGATCAACGCGCCCGTGCTGTCCACCCGTAGGCAGGTCACGTCATCCGAAACCAAGGCATCACCCGCCTTGATCAGTTCGAGCGCCGCTTCACTTTTCCCCATTCCGGGTTTTCCTTCGATCAGAACACCGATTCCCATGATTTCGACCATTGTGCCCTGCAGGATGACGCGCGGGGCGGAAAGGTTTTCCATCACACGGGTGGCGGCGTTGATGAAATGTTTTGTAACCATTCGTGTCCGAAGGAGCGGGACGTTATAGTTCTCCGCGATCGACTTCATTTCCGGATAGGGAGTCATGTTCCGGCAGATGACGACACAGGGGATTTTTTTCTGGAAAAAGGCCTCCAGGCGAGCCCGCCGTTCTTGGGGGGAGTGCGCCTCCAGGTAGGCAACCTCCGCCCATCCCATGACTTGGATGCGCCGATGCGCGAAATACCGGAAAAAGCCGGACAAGGCCAGGCCGGGGCGGTTCAAGGCGGCTTCCGGTATAGGGCGTTTCAAACCGGCTTCACCCGCCACCAGCCGCATATGCAAATCCTCGCGGCCGGAACTTAGGAAATCGGCCACCGTCACTTTCCCGCCCCGCTGTGATGTCGCGTGAAGAGTCACCGAGTCGCCTCCTTTGTTTCCGGTTGTGGCGTCGCGACACGATTCCGAATTCGTCTCCGGCCTTTCCGCCCTTTGTCGCGGAACCGCCGCAGTTGCCGCTCGATCCGGTCAAACGCCTCGTCCATCGCCAGGCGAAGGCGTTCGGAGGAGCACGCCGCGTTGATCCGATTGTGGTCCTTGGCCTGCACCACCACTTCGACTCGATGGGCGCGTTTGTCGCGGTCCAAAATGATGTGCGCGTGTTCTGTTTTGGGAAAGGCGGCGAGCAAGGCTTCGCCACGCGTCTGGGCGTACTGCTGAACAGCGGTGCTCACGTCATTCCGATGCCTGACCGTAATCACCACGGGCATGCCAACCTCCTGGGTTTTTACAGTCGAAACGACTCGCCCAAATACAACTGGCGACTCAACTCATCATGAATCAGAAAATGGCTTTCTCCTTCGCGCAGGACGCGTCCGCCGTAGATGAGGTACGCCCGATCCACAACGGAAAGCGTCTCCCGAACGTTGTGATCGGTGAGCAAAATGCCGAGCCCTTTTTGTTTCAGGGCGAGGAGGATGCGTTGAATGTCTTCCACGGCTAACGGATCGACTCCACTGAAGGGCTCATCGAGCAGAAGAACCAGGGGCCGCATGGCGAGGGCACGGGTAATCTCCAGTTTTCGCCGTTCTCCGCCGCTCAACGTGTAGGCCTTCTGCCGGGCCACCGATTCCAATCCCAATTCGCGCACAAGCGCCGTCAGCCGTTCGCGCCGCTCAGAGTGGGGGATACCCAATGTTTCCAGGACGACCAAAATGTTTTCCTCCACCGTCAGTTTTCGAAAAACCGAGGGTTCCTGAGGAAGATATCCAAGGCCTCGACGCGCCCGCTGGTACATAGGAACACGGGTCACGTCGACGCCGTTAAACTCAATACATCCGGAATCCGGGCGAATCAAGCCGGCAATCATATAAAAGGTTGTCGTCTTTCCGGCCCCGTTGGGGCCCAGCAATCCCACGATTTCACCGGCACACAGCCGGATGTGGATGCCGTCCACTACGCGCCGGCCATGGTATTCCTTGACCAGCGCGTGTGTTTCGATCAGCGCAGGGGCCGGGTGGCTTTTCATCGAGACAATTTTTTGCCCTCCGGGAGGAGCAGGAAGGGCGCGCGCTGCAGTCCGGAGCCTCGGTGGTCCATGCGCACATTGCCTATGGCCCGGATGTGACGAATCTGGCGCCCGTCCAGCAGGAAAACAATTTCATCGGCTTGAATCGCGTCTGTGGCCCGCTCGAGTTTGGCCTGTCCGGCCAACACAATGGTGCGGCGGTCAAGAGAATAGACGGCGCGTTCGCAGGTCCCTGTTCCCTCCGGGTGTTCGAACCGGACGTGGCCTGTCCCCTCGGCGGATGTCAGTTCGTTGGTCCCCGAAAACACAAGGGTCAGCCGGTCTGCGGTCAACGTCACGGTTCCATCGGTGGCCACCACATTGCCTTCAAAGCGGGCGGTGGAGGCCCCGTAGTCGAAGGTCAACTGCTGTGCGGTAACGACCGTGGTTACCGGCCCTGCGCGTCGATGGGCCCGTTCCTTTTCTCCGGGCGTTCCCGCAAAAGCGTTCCGGTAAACGCAAACGGCCAGGAGCAAAACGTATCCCCAAAAACCACGGACGAACTCTTTCATGGATGGGATTTCGATTCGGGCCTCGCCGCTCCCGGCACGGCAGGAGAAAAAAGCGTTGCGCCCACCACCGTCACCCGGACGTCTCCCAGGACGCGAACGATGCGCTGTGTGACATCCCACTGAAAACCGCGGCCCGAGACGGTGACCGGCCCTTTGTGGAGGGTGAACGCCTCTTGTGAGCAGACGTAGTGTCGGCTTTGGGAATACCGGCAGGCCGGACTGACGGCACGCATTTCGATGCGCCCGTCCTTGTCCAGGACTTCCACTTCGACATCCCGTACGTCGATCGCCTCACCGCTGCGCCCTGTGGAGGTCATCTCATTGGCGGTCACAATCACTTTTGGTTTTCCGTCCGGATGTCGGTCCGCAAGATAGCGAAACCCCCGTACGCGAACAGGGGACAGGAGAGTGTCCCCGGCGATAAGAGCGCCTGCCACGAGGGTCCAAAACGCTGCACCCGTCTTCGTCCGCCGGAGGTCTCCCGGACGGGACAACGGAGGGGATCTTTTATGTGGATAGGCGTTGCCTGTGCTCATGGAAACGTCGAAGAATGCGCCACAGGGGGCGAAGAACAGCGAAAGCCAAGCAGGTGTCGCGATCCGACAGGGCGTCTGCCGGCCGGAGATGAGTCTCGATGAACACGGCGTCGCATCCGATAGCCACCGCCGCGCGCGCAAGGGCCGGTGCCCAGCGCGCGTCCCCCGTGGAATAGCCTCCTCCACCGCCGGGCCGTTGCACGCTGTGTGTGGCGTCGTAGACCACCGGATAGCCGAGGGTGCGGAGGATAAGCAGGCTTCGCATGTCCACCACGAGATTATTGTAGCCGAACAGGGTGCCGCGTTCGGTCAGGAGAATCCGCCGGTTGCCGGTTGCTTCTAACTTTTCCACCACATAGACCATGTCCCACGGGGCCAGGAACGGGCCTTTTTTTACATTCACGGGTTTCCCGGTTTCGCCGGCGGCCACGACCAGATCGGTCTGTCGGCACAAGAAGGCGGGAATCTGAAGGACGTCCACCACCTCCGCAACGGGTCGCACTTCGGCCTCACGGTGCACGTCGGTGAGAACAGGAAGGGCATATCGCTGGCGAACTTCTGCCAGAATCTCCAACCCCTTGGCTAGACCGGGGCCACGGTAGGAACGAAGGGAGGATCGGTTGGCCTTGTCGTAGGAGGCTTTGAATAGCAAGGGGATGCGCTCACGCCGCGCCAACGCAGCCAAACGTGCCGCCAGTTCCAGACAGGTGTCACGGCTTTCGATCACACAGGGGCCTGCGATGAGCGTGAGCGGCTGGCCGGTTCCCAGGCGCAACGGACCGACGGGCACCACGCGCCGTCGCTTTTTTTCTCCGGTGGCGTGGGGGGTGCGGCCCCCTTTTTCTAAACTTTCCATTAGGGTCTCCGCCGTTTTCACACGCCGTGAAGGGTGCGAAGAGCGTGTTCCGCAGCGACCACATCCGCTGGCGTGTCCACGCCGAAAGTCCGCTGGCGCGTGCGAAGAACGGCGATGCGCGCGCCGATGTGCAAAGCGCGAAGTTGTTCGAGTTTCTCCAGTTGCTCCAGCGGCGTGGGCGGTGTACGCACAAACGTTTCCAGGAAAGCCGCCGGGTATGCATAGATGCCGATGTGTCGCCAGTGGATAGGTTCGTTTGTTTTCGCCTTGTCCGCCTCGCGTACATACGGGATGGCAGAACGTGAAAAATACAACGCACGTCCGTTGCCCGCCCAAACAACCTTTACAACCGAAGGGTTGGCGAGTTCATCCGCATCGCCGATCGGCACGGCCGCCGTTGCCATCTCCCACGGTTGACCGGGGCCGACGGTGGTGGCCAGTCGGTCAATGAGTCCATCCTCGATGACCGGTTCATCGCCCTGAATGTTGACCACCACGTCGGCCTGAAGATTCCGCACAGCTTCCGCCGCGCGGTCTGTTCCGGATGGGTGGTCCGACCGTGTCAGCACCGCGCGCAGGTTCAGGGTCGCGACAAACCGCTGGATGCGTTCGTCATCGGTTGCCACGAGAAGCTCGTCAAGCCGCGACGCCTTGCGGGCCGCCTCGATCACCCATTGAATAAGAGGCTTTCCCGCGATAGGAAACAGGCTCTTCCCGGGAAAACGTGTAGATCCCCACCGAGCGGGAATGACGCCGACAACTTTCATGGGTATGGGACTCGTTACGCTCTTTCTTAACACAGCGCCGTGCCCTTGAACAGGTTATTTTGCCCGATAGGGCATGGGCTGTGGTGGGAGGGCGACGGCCTGCAGGAAAATATGAACACACCGTTCGGGGTTGTGCCCGATACGTCACATGAGGACAGGCTAGTCCGCATTCTGTGTGTTTCCTTGGAAGACCGATTCCCTCAGCTCGACTTGGACGCATGGTGCCCCGCCGTGTCGCGTGCGCCGCGGGCTGCGTCTCCGGACGCTTTGTTCAGAATGCGGGCGATCAGGCGGTCCCATCCGGTTTCGGGTTCGTGTTCGAACTCGACGATCACTTCGCAGGGGCATTCCTGCAGGCGCCACGTGGCCTGGTGTCCGCCCGCCAGAAGCACACACTGGCATTGCAGAATCTCGGCCACCTCCCAGTCGTGGCAGGTGTCGCCCACAAGAAGAACGCGTGAGGAGGGAACACCCAGCTGTGCCATCAACGTTTTTCCAATGTCCAACTTCGAGTCCGCGTCGAGATTGGGGAGTCCGTAAACGTGTTGGAAAAAGGGACGGATGCCGCGGGCCATGAGCATGCGTTCCAAAATACCCGTCTCACACGCGGAAAGAATCGACATGCGTATGCGCGCGCGTCGGAGGGTTTCCAAAGCCTCGCGCGCTCCGCGGCGGAGCGGGGCGCGGAGGGAAGTTTCCGCATAGTGGACGTGGTATTCCCGCGTCAAAATTTCCCAGGATTCCGGTGTGACGAGAAGCCCCAGCCGGCGGTAGTAATCCCGGACGGGGAAACCAAAATCGTTCCGGTATGCGGTTTCCGTGACGGGACGAACGCCATGGCGATGCAAAAGCCGATTGAGCGCGTGAACGCAGGCGGCTGTGTCATCCAGCAGCGTTCCATTCCAGTCCCACACGACATGCGGTAGGTTTTCAGAACGTTCGTTGTGCAGGGCAAGGATGTTCACGGAGAAAAGCGGAGCACGGGACGAGGTATGCCGAGGGTGATCGGTGCGGGCATGTGTGCGTTTCCCCCGGCCTATTCATGCGGCGCTTCCTGCGCACAGCGGACTAAAACCGATACGTCATGGCCAGGCTTCCTCCGAGGTTGTCCGGAGCCAAACCCGCGTCCTCCAGCGCATTCCGGAGACGATGGTCCACGAGGTACAGATACCGTAGGCTGGGAATCACACTCAGCCGATCGGTCACCGCAATCGGGCAACGTACTTGAAGGAGTGCATCGAGACATGCCGCGTGATCCGGCGTGTAGGTACGCTCGGAGGGCACGACGAACCGCGGAAGGCTGAAACCGGCCTTCACCCACGGGGCATCGCCCCATCCCAGAGAGACGTATGTCTCCAAGGCCATCGTGTCCCGGACGAGGGGCAGGTAATATACCAGTTCCGTCTGCGCGTAGGTGCCTTGGATTTCGACGAAATCATAATACACGGTCACCGAGGCGCTTCCCCACCGATCCGCTTGGAACGACCGGATGTGCGTGTATCGCGCGGCGAGTTCGGACGTGTTGCGCGGGTGATTTCGAGAGGTCCCGGCGTACACCCGCGCGATGACGCCCAGCGTGAAAAGGTGCCCGCCGTCCGGTGCCACCCAGCCCGAGCCCGCGCTGAGATCGGTGCGCGTGCGGGCCGCCGATTCCGGCCTATGATGCACGTCCCACGTGGCTGCTATTCGCATCCAGACGTCTCGCCACCTAATCTCCGCATGAGGCTGGATACAGGGCTCGTCGTTGATCACCTGGCCTCGCCATACGTAGGAACGGGTCAGTTCCCATCCTATCTCCCCTTCCACAGGAGGGGAGGTGGCGGATACCTCTACGGCGGCAAGAGTCACGGACAGCCAAACGGCAGCTCTGTCGCACATGGTTTATTTCCTCTGTGGCGGTTTACCTCCGGCCGACAGCTCGAACGCTCTCCACACACGGAGCACCCGACGCCCCCTCATGCGGCCCGACCCCAAGCCGTCATACGCCCCACAGGTTCGGTGGATAAACCGCCGCCTCGATCAGGCTGTGAATCCGAGCCGCCACGGGTTCCTTGTCGGGGCGATAGGTGATGCCCATCCAGGTGCCGGACGTCTCCAGTACGTCCACCGTGACCGCATGTTGCTGGATGAGATCGTTGATAACCGTAGGCAGGAAAAATTCGCTTTTGGCGTCCATACCGTGATGGTGGAGGTACCATCGGAACGCGTTTTCCAGAAACGGCCAGATACTGTTTTTGAACCCCCAAAAATTCATCGAAACCAATTCGTCACCGGTGAGCGGCTGCCAACCGGTTTGCGGATCCAGGAAGCGAATTCCGTCTGCCGCGGACTGAATTCTCGTGCGTTCCACAATGCTTCGAAGCCGTCCTGCGGAGTCTGCCGCGCAGATTCCGCGTGCCACGTATCCGTGCTCGGAGAGGGTGTTGCGGAGCACGAATCCCACCATGGCATACCGGAAGGGCTCGTCCTCTGTGCGATCGAGAAATTGGGCCAGTGTCGCGTATGGCTCCGTTCCGTAATAATCGTCGGCGTTGATAACGGCCAGAAGGTCACCGTCCGCCACGTTGCGGCAACTGAGCAAAGCGTGTGCCGTTCCCCATGGTTTACTCCGCGGTGCGCAGGGGGGCAGAGAATGCCCTGCGGACGCGCGAAGCACCCGCGCGGGGTCTTCTTCCTGAAAGGCATACGCGACGGACACCCGTTTCGCCACACGGCGTCCGATTGTTGCCTTGAAGTCCTCTTCAATGCTTCGGCTGATCAAAAAAACAATTTTGTTGAACCCTGCGCGGACGGCGTCGTAGGCGGAGTAATCGATGAGGAATTCTCCGCAGGGCCCGATCGGTTCCATCTGCTTGAAACCGCCGTACCGACTTCCGATACCCGCTGCGAGGATCACAAGGGTCTTGTTCACGGGAGGGGAAAATAACGGCCGCATGTTTTCGTGTCACGGATAAAAACCGGATAACGGGAAGTCCAAACGCCGCTTGCTCGGCGCCACGGCGTCGGTCGGGATCCTTCCCGGGAGCGGTGGGCTTCGTATGGCCCTGCATGGATGCAGCCTGATCGCCGTGGTGGGGATGCCGTGGGAGGCCTGCTGTTTTTCTTCGGCGGTCACATCGCGGGGAAGGGAGTGAAAGGTGTGGACGGAACCCGTATGCCCTCCGGTTGGTGGCGGTAGCGAGCACGGGCGCTCCGAGTGGATTTTGTGTGAAGGACCGCGAGCCGTCGAAAAGGAATGAGTCGCCACCGTGAGTGTGTGAGAGGGTGGCGAATCGGTGTGTTTTATCGGTACGGGAGTCAAGTCGTGTTGTTCGCGTGCCCACGCGGGGTGAAAAGGCAAGAACGCTTGACTTATGCTGTCCGGTGAGCAAGGAATGAGGGGCCGTGTCGACGCGGTGTGAGGGAGTCGGGCCTTCAGCCGAAAGGGTGAACGAGCCTAAACGAACAAAGGACGTAGAGGTGAAGTCGCCTGTCCAACCCGTGTTGCGGATGGGACAGACCGTCTGCGGTTTTGACATTCAGGCGGTCGTCCCTTTGGACGAATTAGAGGCCATAGCGTACCGCGCTGAGCATCGAAAGAGCGGAGCCCGTGTCTTCCACTTGCACACGCAGGACGAAGAAAACCTTTTTTCTATCCATTTCCCCACCCCACCTCCGGATGATACGGGATTGCCGCACATCCTGGAGCATGCCGTACTCGCAGGATCCAAGCGATTTCCGGTACGGGAACCCTTTTTTGAAATGCTCAAAATGAGCATGGCCACTTTTCTCAATGCCATGACCGGCTGTGACTGCACCCATTATCCCGTGGCCAGCAATGTACGCCAGGATCTTTTCAACCTGGCGGAGGTTTATGTTGATGCCGTTTTCCATCCTCTCCTGACGGAGGAAACTTTCCTGCGGGAAGGGCATCACCTGGCTCCGGTTGACCCGGCGCGAGCAACGGGCCCCTTGACCATCCAAGGCATTGTGTTCAATGAGATGAAGGGAGCGTTTTCGGATCCGGAAACCCGCATATGGCGTGGCATCATGCGCCGGTTATTCCCCGACACGGTGTATAGCCGCGAATCCGGCGGCGACCCTGATGCGATTCCGTCTTTAAGCTACGAGGCTTTTCTGCGTTTTCACAAAACCTTCTACCACCCCAGCAATGCATATTTTTACCTCTATGGAGATGTGCCCCCCACAGACTACCTGGCCTTCCTGGACGAACGGTTAGCGGTTTTCCAACGCGTTCCTCCCCTTCCGTCCGTCCGGCGCCAGCGACGCTGGCGCAAACACCGCTCGGGTCGGGACACCTATCCGATCGGAGAGAACGAGACGGAACGGGAGAAGACGTATCTGGCTGTGCACTGGTTGGTCGGCGATGCCACCGATGTGCAGGATCATCTGCGATTTCAGGTGTTAAGCCAGATTCTGTTTGGCAACGAAGCGGCTCCCCTCCGCAAAGCCCTGATTGATGCCAAACTGGGGCATGATCTGTTTGCCTTTGGCAGTTTTCCCGTCGGATGCGAATTGACGTTCATGGTGGGAATCAAGGGGAGCGAATCTTTCCGGGAAAAAGAATTTGTGGAGCGGGTTTTCCAGACTCTTTCCTGGTTGGCGGACGCGCCCCCAGACCAGGAACTCACAGAGGCCGCCTTTCAGCAGGTGGCCTATCGTTGTCTGGAGATTCAGCCCCTTTTCCCCTTGCACACGATGAGCCGTGCGTTGCAGACGTGGATCTATACGGGGGACCCGCTGCCGTTCCTGCGGCTACGCCATGAGTTCGCTGTCTGCCGCGAGGCCTTCCGGAGGGACCCCCGCCTATTCCATGCCCTTATCCGCGACCGTTTGGTGCAAAACCCGCATCGCGTCCATTTTGTGCTGCAGCCGGATCGGGGATGGCAAAAACGGCGAGACCGCGTTTGGGCGCGGCGTTTGGCGGCCATACGCCGTGGCCTCTCCGAGTCGGAGCGGGTGGCGCTTGTCGAACGGCACCGTGCCCTTGAAGAGCATAACGGCACGCCTAACCCGCCGGAGGCGGTCGCCACGCTCCCTCAATTGAAACGGAGCGATCTTCCCGCAAAACCGCGCCACATTCCGACATCGGTGCAGCCTGTGAGCGGGCATAGCGAGTGGCTCATCAACGACGTATTTTCCAACGGCGTGAACTACCTGGAGCTTTCTTTTGATCTTGCCGGCCTTCCGGCCGAACTCTGGCCGGCGTTGTCGAGCTATTGCGATGCCCTTCACAAACTCGGTGCCGCGGGCATGAACTACGAGCAAATGGCCCGTCGCCAGGCCGCCTGTACGGGCGGGCTTTCTTGTCGTCCGGTTTTGTCGGGTCTGGCCGACGTGCCGGGAACGCTCATCGCACGGCTGCATGTCACGGTGAAGGCTCTTGATCACACCCTGGAGCCGGCTCTGGATGTTCTTCACGATCTCCTTTTCGGTGTCGATCCGCGTGATCCCCCTCGGTTGCGCGACGTGGTGACACAAGCTCGCGCCGCATTCCGCTCGGAACTCGTACAGGATGGCGTCCAAACCGCTTTACTCCATGCCGCCCGTGCCTTCAGCCTTCGTGGTCATTTGACCGAGGTTCTCGACGGATTACCCCAGCTTCGTTATGTGGAAAGAATTTATCGTGCTTTTGAAAAAGAGGGACCGGTTTTGATGGACGCCATCGAGACGATCCGCGAGTTCGTGGTGTCGAGACAGGGGTTCGTGGCCAGTTTCACGGGATCGGCGAACGCCTGTTCCCTTGTCGAACGCCGGTTGAACGAGTGGGCCAAACGGCTGAAAGGAATCCCCGGAGGGCCTTTCCCCCCGCACGAGGTGCCGGATACTATGCCTTGCGAAGGGCTAGCTGGCGCCATCCAGGTCGCTCACTGTGTCCGTATGTGGCCGGCTCCCCATTTTTCCCATCCGGATGAGCCTTTTCTGGAACTGGCCACGCACCTTGTGCACCATGAATATCTCCTGAATGAAATCCGCTTGAAGGGGAATGCCTATGGCGCCGGGTTCCGCTATGACGGGATCAGCGAGACGTTTTCGGCCTGGTCGTACAACGATCCCCACATCGTTCGAACGCTGGACGTATTCGCCCGAATTCCCGATTATGTTCGGGCGGCCTGTTGGAGCCAGGACGACGTCCATCGCGCCATCCTTGCGATCGCGAAATACGACGAACGTCCGATCCGCCCCGGGCCGGCCACCGGAACGGCTCTTCTTCGTCACCTGACCCGCCTCACGCCGGAACGGCGCGAAGAACGCTACGCGCGGCTGAAAGAGGCCACACCGGCTGCTGTCAAGCGCTCGTTCCTTGACGCTTTGGATGCTTTTTTTATGCGGAGCGCCATCTGCGTGACCGCCAGTCGGGAAAAACTCGAAGCGGCCAACCGGGAACTAGGTTCGCGGTCTCTTCGCCTTGAAGATATTCTCGAAGACGAGTGTACGGAGACAGTCGCCTAGCGCTTTATCGGGTAACGGGAACACCGTGGGGGCGTTGTGCGACATGTCGGGTGACGTGGTGGCCTCCGTCGATGTCGCTTCATCTCGGGGTAAGACGCGGTAACCTTGTTACGCGCGAACAGAGGCCCTTTGCCGGCGGGAGACGCCCAGCATGGCCGAGAGGAAGCATGGGAGACGAGGGGGTGTCGTGTGATGCCAGCGGAACGGGAGGAGGACCCGTCCGATACGCGTGAGCGTCTCGAGCCGATGGCGTCAAGGAGAGGGGCGATCCTGCAATCGACAGCGCGCGGCAGCACACTTTTCCTGGAGGCGTGGAGCCATTTCCGGATGAGACCGGAGAATTTTTTCCCATTCGTGAAGGGCGTCTGCGAATCGGCCGATGCGGAAATACGCGCAGGCCAGATTATCCCGTACGCTGACCAGTGACGGATCCAGCGCGAGCGCCTGTTGCCAATGGTCAATCGCCTCCCCGATTCGCCCTTGTTCCGCCAGGCACACCGCCAGCAGATCGTGGGCTTCTGGTGCCTGGGGGCGAAGCCCGAGAACGGCTGCGCATTCCGTTGCTGCGGCGCACAAGTCGCCCGCTTTCCACAGTCGCACGGCACGGTGAAAATGACGATCGGCTTCCGGCATGCGCAGAGTGCGGACAAGGGGCGCCAGAAGAGCCTCAACCGGAGCATAATCATCGGTCAGAACCAGATCGTGGCCCTTGTGACGCAGTGTGTCGGGGGCAACGAGGCTGGCCCCTTCTGGCAGGGTGGCACGTAGGATTTCCCTCGGCCGCTCCCCGGCAGCCCCATCGGGCGAGCAAACCAGCACAAACGTATCGCGCCCCTTTTCCGCGCCATGCGTGCGCAGCACGACGACGGAGGGGAAAACGCGTGTGCAGGTGGTATAGGCAGCCCCTACCAAACGACCGGACGACATCTGATCAATCACGGTCCACACATAGAGTCCGCCCGGCGTCAACTGCCGGCGGACACGCTGGCAGAACTCCAGAGTCACAAGGTGGGGGGGAACAACCCAGTCGTTGAAGCAATCGCCGATGACGACGTCGTAACGATCCGAGGCTTTTCCCTTCGCATATGCGGTTTCCCGGTCGCGTAGAAAGGCTCCCGCGTCTGTCGCGAAGGTTCGGATGGACGTTGTTCGCGGTAAGGCAAGTCCTGCGAAGGCGGCGTGGGTGACGGCGGGATCAATTTCGACGACATCAATCTGGCTTTCGGGCCGGGTCCATTCGACATACCGGGGAAACGCATAGCCTCCGCCGCCGAGAACGAGCACGCGCAAAGGCGTGGGAGGCGGGCTATGGGCGGCCATCACCGCGGCGAAGAGTCGGTGATAGGCCCGGCGAAGTTCCAACGGATTGGAAACATTGACTTCCGTGTGCTTGAGTGTGTCGAGGTATAGTTCTCGCACTCCCGCATAGTAGGAGTTCGATCGAACGCGAATGGAGTAGTAGGCGCTTTCGCGGGCGTAGAGGAGGAAAGGATCGTCAGAGGGAAGAAACCTCGCCTTGTGGGCAGCAGCGCGGGGGCCGGGTCCTACCCCGCGCAGACCGAGGAGGAACCACAACGCGGCTACGCATCCGGGAAACGTCCACCGACGCACATCGCGCAACAGCAGCCCGGCGGCGGCAAGAACCAGACTCGCCGCGGCGAAAATGCCTCGCACGCCTATCCATTCCACCAGCAGGAAGGCGGCGATAAGGCCCCCCACCACTCCGCCCGCGGAAACGGTCGCGTGAAGGCTCCCCGCCATGCGCCCGACGCTGCAGGCCTGACGGTAAACCCAGACGGCCGTCAACGGAGCGATCATGCCTAACAGCAGAGCGGTGGGGAGGTACACCAGAGCCGTGTGAAGCCCGATTCTCCAGGGCCAGGACAGCCCCCATAGCACCATCCAGTCGCCCACCACTGTGTTCCAAAAAGGTGTGGCCAGCGCGATTAGGCTCGTCCATACGATCAGCAGTCCCGTGAGGTGTGAGAGTGGAACCCGGCGAGACATCCATCCGGATAACGCAGACCCTATGGCCATCCCGGCCAGAAAGACGGTGATGACCGCGGCCCAGGTGTATAGGGAGTGCCCAAAGAGTTCGGCAACCAAACGTCCGGCAGCGACTTCCGTCATCATCATGGTCAGTCCCATGGCCCCGGCGATTAAAAACCCCCGAGGGGTCGGTCTGCTATACACGCCGATAGGCATCGGAGAGTCGGACGAAAACGTTGCCGGCCTGCCGGTGACGTTTGCCGTCGAAGAGAATCCTCTGAACATGACCCGCGCGAGTGGCGCGAGTGCGGCGCATAGGAACGCAACCCCGAGCAAAATGGCGCGTACCCCCGTCTGAGGGACCAAAACAAATCCTGTCAGCCATGCGCCACAGACGCTTCCGAGGCCACCGGCTGCGTAAGCCAGTCCAAATCCGTATCCCGCGTGTGCCGCAGCCAAAATGGCCATGCGGGTGAGAGGAGGACTCAGCATGCCAAACGCCACGGCGGGAAAAAGGAGGACGCACGAAACGTGGCCGGCCGTCCGCAGCGGCCAGGGCAGCGCGGCCAACGGCGGAAATCGCCCGATTGAGGCATTGACAAACGGCAGGCTTGCGCAGAGCATCCCCACCGAAGCCAAAAGGCTTCCTATCAGAACCGGACTCGGATAGCGCTCGGCGAGCCACCCTCCCAGGAGATGGCCGACGGCCATGCCTCCGAGAAGTACGCCGAGAATAGATGTCCAGGAGTAAAGCGATTGTCCCACGAAAGGCGCCACGAGACGGCCCGCCACGATCTCCACCGCGAGGACGCTGGCGGAGAGGAGAAAGATCGCGGCGCACGCGGCGAAAAGCGTCCGGCCGAGTGCCTGAGCGTGGCCAGGAGATGTCATCATTGTCCGGTCCCCCTGGATACCGCGTTGTCACACGGACAACCGCCGGCGCCGCCTGTCCCTTTCATCGCTGGAACAGAAGCGCCGGTCCTTAGGGAAACCGAAGGAGTCAGTATAGCCGCGAAGCGCGGTTGGACAATGCTGGAACGACGCGAACGGGAAGGACTCCTCGGGCGATGAAAATTCTTTTGCCCTCGGGGTGTGCACCGCGCGGAATCGTCGGTCACGCCGCGCTGTTTCCGAACGAAGACGCGGATACGATCCCCGGACGAGGGGTGGCAGAGAACGAACCTTTATGTTGAAAGGGCCACGACTCCACTCTCACGTGAACGCTGTTCTCCGCGGCCTTGCTGTTGTGCTGCACCGGACGCTTGTGGCAAAGCGTCCGGCGGATCGCATGCTGGCGGCCTATATGCGGCGCCATCGCGCATTGGGCGCGCGCGACAGGCGGCTTCTTGCGGAGACGCTTTTTGCTGCGCTCCGGTGGTGGGGGTGGCTCCACCCTCTTGCGCCACCCTCTTTCCGGGCCCTTCTCCTTCGGCCGCATGCACCGCACGGCGAGAAGGACGGTCAAACACGTCATGGCAACGCACAGCAAAAAAAGGAGGATTCTCTTGATCCTTACGCCTGGGAACGTTTGATGCTCGGGGCCCTGACGCTTGAGCGTGCGGGCGAGCCAGAAATCCGCCGGGAATTAGCCCGCCGGGTGGGACTTTCCGACACACACGTTGCTGCGCTGCACACTATCCGTTCGCCAGCAGGACGGGCGAAAGGTGTGTTGACGGCCTTGGGAGCTTCGGATGCGGTGGGCGCCGTGGGGCTGACCGCTCTGCTCCCTTCTTGGGCCGTCCCACAGATTCACTGCCCGCGTCCCCTGTCGGAATTGATGACCTGGATGCAAAAGAGGGCCCCTTTGTGGCTGCGCGTTCAAAAAGGCTCTCTGGAGGCCGTTCTGCAAGAACTGTCCAGTCTGCCGGTGGCGGCTGAGCCGCACCCGACACTCCGGTGGGCCATCCGTATTTTGGACTTTCGTGTGAATCTTTTGGAAAGCTCTCTGTATCGAGACGGTGTCATCGAAATTCAAGATCTGGCTTCACAGGCGGTTGGGGCGATATGCGCTCCGCAGCCCGGCGAACGGTGGTGGGATGCATGCGCGGGAGGAGGCGGGAAAAGCCTCCTCCTCGCTCAGCGTATGGATGGAAAAGGAACGGTCGTGGCCACGGATGCGCGCGCGTGGAAGCTGAAAGAACTGCGGCGGCGAGCGCGGCGAGCGGGGTTTTCCAATATCACGACGCGCCGGTGGAACGGCCGGCCCCTTCGGCCGGGCCATGCCACCTTTGACGGCGTGTTGGTGGATGCCCCATGCTCGGGGTCTGGGACGTGGCGGCGCAATCCCGGCGCGCGGTGGAACGTGGGGCCGGACGATCTAACGGCTTTGGTTGCTCGACAGGAGCGGCTGCTGCATGGCGCCGCTTCGGGCGTCAAACCGGGCGGTCGTCTTGTCTATGCCACCTGTTCGCTTTTCATGGCCGAAAACGAGGGGGTTGTGCAGTCCTTTCTCCGGACGCACAGGGATTTTCGCCGGGAAGACGTTGTCCATCCACTCACCGGAGAACACGCCTCCGGCTGTGTCACGCTTTGGCCGTGGGAGGGCGACTGTGACGCTATGTTTGTCGCGTGTTTGAGGCGGGTGGCCGGTGACAGGGCCGTGGGCGGTGAGCATACGTCGCCGGTTCACGGCGTGGAAAAGAGGGGACCATAGACGAGAGCGCGCACGGCCTCCTCGGCGGAGAAACAACAACAGAGAACGCTCGCCTTTTTCGTCGGAACATGTAGCGTGTGCGATATGGCGCCTATTTCGCCACGAAAATCCATGCACGTGTTGAAAGCGCGCCGCCAGCTTTCCATAGCTATTGCGCTGGTGGCGATTATTCCCCTTTTGGCCTTTGCCTTCCTCGGGATGAGCGTTTTTTGTTGGCGGGGTATATACGCATGGTGGGTGCAAGCGAGCATGGCCGGTCTGGTTCTCCTCTTGGCGTTGACGGGGCTTGGAATACTCCGACGTTATCCCCGCAATCTGGAAGCGCTGCGACAATGCCTCCAACATGCGGCGGACGGCAACATTCCCATCCCGGCACATCTGCTTGACGACACCGAGGAGATTTGCGCCATTGCGCGGGCTCTGGAGACGATCGTGGAGGATATGCGCCGGCGAATGAACCTTCTCGAGCAGCAGCTTCGCCTGTCGGAACAGATGCGGCAGACGATTCGCGATCAGGCTCAGCAACTCATCGAGGCCGAGCGGCACCGGGTCATGATCGAAAGCCTGGGAGCGGCCGTTCATCATATCGGCCAACCGGCCACCGTGTTACGACTCTATTTGGACTCGATCCCTCTCGATTCCGTTCCGCCTGACACGCAGCAAAAATTGCGCGAATGTCGTGAAGCGATTCAGAACCTCGCCGATATTCTGGCACGCTTACGCGAAGTCAGCGCATATCGTACGATCCCTTATCGCCCTATGGGTTCCGCGACTTCCCCCCGCGACGGCGACCGTATCCTGGATATTGGTGTTCCGTGACACGTTGCGCCCATGTGAGGAGGCCCCGAAACAGCCGGTGGAGACAAATGAGAGAGTCAGTGCTCCATAGGTCCGGAGCTGGGCGGAGGGTGGGGAGGGTCGCTGTCTCCCTCCTCGCGTTTTGAAAGGTGCCAACTCCCTCCGGAGACGAGACAAGCCGCACACGCAAGGGTGGGGGACGGAATACCCCCTTCTGGGAAAGGCGGAGGACTTTACCGCGCGGCACGGGTGTTTAGGAACCCGCCTGCATGTTGTGCACGCCGTGTGCGCCCGTGACGGAAATCACGCTTGCGTTGTGCGTTTTGGGTGCGGTAACGTGTCCGCGCGATCGTTATCGCCGTGCCTTTGCGATAGAAGACCATCAAGTGTCGTATGCAAGTTGTGGTGTGCATCAAGCAGGTGCCGGATACCGCAAACGTTCGGATTGACCCGGTCACACACACCCTGATTCGGGAAGGTGTTCCGGCCGTTGTCAATCCCTTTGACCTCTACGCCATCGAGGAAGGCCTTCGCGTTCGGGAAAAGACGGGAGGCAAAGTCACAGTCCTGACGATGGGGCCCCGGCAGGCCGAGGCGGCGTTACGCGAGGCTCTTTCCATGGGCGTGGATCAGGCGGTTCTTCTTTCCGATCGGGCCTTTGCCGGAAGTGACACGTGGGCGACCAGTTTTGTCTTGGCGGCTGCCATACGCAAGGTGGGGGCCGTAGATTTGGTCATCTGCGGGAAACAGGCATCGGATGGCGATACAGGCCAGGTGGGGCCCGGCCTTGCCGCGCATCTGGATTTTCCACAAATCACGTACGTGCGCAAAATCGAGGCACTGGAGTCCGGACGCCTTGTTGCCCAACGTCTTTTGGAGACTGGCTATGAGGTCATTGAGGCTTCGTTGCCCTGTGTGATCACCGTCGTCAAGGAAATCAATGAGCCGCGTCTCCCCTCCTTGAAGGGAAAATTGGCTGCCCGTCAGGCGACCATTCCGGTGTGGACAGCCGCCGATGTGGACCTTGGAGGTGTTCCTGTCGGACTCGAAGGGTCGCCCACACGGGTTGTGCGGATTTTCTCGCCGGAGCCCCGTCAGGCCGGGGAAATTCTCTCGGGGGATCCCCGCGACGTGGCTGAACGTTTAGCGGAAAAACTTTCTGCCCTAGTGATGGCTGCCTCCCGTCGACGATGAAAGAGCCTATCCGCGTCAAAACGGAGTGCTGCGTCGGATGTGCGGTATGCGTCAAGCATTGTCCGTTCGGCGCAATCCGAATGGTGGAGCGTCTGGCGGTGATTGACGTGGCCGCTTGCACGCTCTGTGGTGCCTGTGTCGAGGCCTGTCGCTATAAGGCCATTGAGCTCATCGCACCGACAGGGTCAGACTCCTCAACGCCTCGCCCCTATCGTGACGTCTGGGTTTTTGCGGAGCAAACGGATGGTGTGCTGCAGCCGGTGACCTTTGAACTCCTTGGCGAGGGCCGCACGCTGGCGGACCAACTCGATATGCAGCTGGCCGCCGTGCTTCTGGGGCACACGATCGACGGTCAAGCCTCGGAGCTCATCGCACGGGGAGCCGATCGGGTGTATGTGGTGGATCGGCCGGAATTGGCGTGGTTTCAGGACGAACCCTATGCGGCCGTTCTCATCGCCTTGATTCGCCGACACCGCCCCCACGTGCTGCTCAGTGGGGCGACCGTGATTGGGCGCAGCCTGATGGCCCGCGTGGCGGCCTGCCTGAAAGCGGGTTTGACGGCGGATTGTACCGCCCTTTCCATAGATGAGTCCACCGGCCATCTTCTGCAGACGCGTCCGGCCTTTGGCGGCAACATCATGGCGACTATTGTAACCGCCGAGGCACGGCCACAGATGGCCACGGTGCGGCATAAAGTCATGAAGGAAGCCCCTCGGGATCCGGCGCGGCAGGGATCCGTCTGCCTGGAGACGGTTGCGGAGGAATGCTTCTGCTCTCGTGCGCGACGACTCCGGTTCGTTCCGGAACAGGAAACCACGGTGAATCTCGCCGAAGCCGATATCATTGTTTCGGGCGGCCGGGGACTCGGTAAGCCGGAACACTTTGCCCTCCTTCGGGAACTGGCCGAGGTGATAGGGGCTGGCGTCGGAGCGTCCCGCGCGGCGGTGGACGCGAACTGGATACCCTATTCCCACCAGGTCGGACAGACCGGGAAAACCGTCTGCCCCAAACTTTATATCGCGGTTGGAATCAGCGGGCAAATCCAGCATTTGGCCGGGATGTCTTCCTCGGATGTCATTGTGGCGATCAATAAGGATCCTGAGGCGCCTATTTTCAAGGTCGCCACCTACGGGATTGTGGGCGACCTTTTTGCCGTGGTGCCAGCGCTGATTGAGGCATTCCGTAAGCGGCTGGGGAAACCTGCTTGACAAAGTCCCGTTTCTGGGAGAACATCTTTCCCGCGGGATATGGCCGGCCGAAGGGTTAACGATTTTTCTCGTCGCCATGGCGAGGTTTTTGACACGAGAGGGGAATAAGGATGCGCGTTGTGTTATCCTGGATGACCCTGGTGTGGACGGCGGGTGTTTGCTGGGGCGATGTGGGCGAGATACGGAACACGGTCGGTCAGCCTCCGGAGTCTAAGCCCGTCCTCTCGCCACCGATCCCTGCGGAACCTTGGGCCCAACGCGTGATCCCACGTGGGAGAGCGGACTGTGTTCTGGTTGTCCCGGCCCCCCCTACCGTGGTGGAATGGGCTCATGACATAGCGCGCCTGCGTCCCCTTCTTTTGGTCGTTTATCAGGAGCGGGCCATCACGAACGTTCCCGTTGTGCATATCTGGGATTCTGCGTCGCAGGACTGGCTGCGCATCGCCTCCCAACAGTTTGTGACAGGAGCCATTTTCGACAGACCTCCGCCGCATGCCATACTCGTCGGGCCGGACCATCTGCTTCCGCCTGGGATGAGCCAAAAACCGTCTTGGGCGACAAAACTCACACGAATCCCCCGTGTGGACCTTGTGAGTATGGTGAACGCTTTGAACGAGATTTTTTCCTTCACACCGAGCGAGTGGCGTGCGTTGGCCGAACGGTACGGCTTCACGTTGCGGGATCTGAACGAGGAACGCCGCCGGTGGGGTCGATACGGAAGGCCGGGAGAAGGTCCCCCGCCCCCGCCTCCTGTCCCACGCGGGCACGACGAAATGCCACCGCGTTCTATGCCGACACCGTCACCGTCCCCGCTTTCCGAGGATTCGCCATCGCCGGCTTCCGAGGACAAATAGACGATGCGTGCGACAGCGAAGTCCCGCACAAGAGTCAAGGCGTCTCGGACGGACCCACGCGAATGGGAGAAACTCCGCGCGCGCGTGGCCGAGCTGGAGAAGGTGGAGGCGGCTCGCAAGCAGGCGGAGGCGGAGTTGCTGGAAGCGAACATGCGGCTTTCCCAGGCGCTCACGGAACTTAAGCGCCGGCAACAGCAGCTCATCCAGCAAGCCCGCCTCAATGCGCTGGGCCAGATGACCAGTGGCATTGCGCACGATTTCAATAACGCCCTCATGCCGATTCAGGGCTTCAGCGAATATTTGCTGAATAATCCGAAGGCGTTGGAGAACACCGCTGAGGTTCGAACCATTCTCAAGGATATTCACGACGCGGCTAAGCATGCGGCGGACCTGGTGCGACGGTTGAGCAATTTTTACCGGCCCACGAACGAGAGCGAATGTGCGTTCGTCTCTATCGCCGACGTGATCGAATCCGCCATCCTTCTGACAGGCCCGCGGTGGAAGGACGAACTGGCCGCGCGGGGTGTCTCCATAGAATTTCGCCGGGATATCGAGCCGGTTCCTCCCATCGTGTGCAACGAGGCGCAAATCCGGGAGATGATGGTCAACCTGATTCTGAATGCTATTGATGCCATGCCGCAAGGGGGTGTCATGACCTTCCGTGTCCGGCAAGAAGAGAAATGGCTGGTTCTGGAAGTGTCCGATACCGGTGTGGGAATGTCTCCCGAAGTGATGGAGCGCTGTTTCGAGCCATTCTTTACGACGAAGGGCGAACGGGGCACGGGCATAGGGCTTTCCATGGTGTACGGGATCGTCCGGGGGCATGGCGGCCACATCACGGTAACAAGCGAGGAAAACAGGGGCACAACCTTTACCGTTCACCTTCCTCTTGACACGCCTTTCCCTTCAAAAACAAAAACGCGCCCGGAGACCGGTACGCCGCCACGATCCCTGCGCGTTTTGATCATTGACGATGAGGTATGGTCGCGCAACCTGATGACTCGGTTTCTCCAGGAAGCGAACCATACGGTGACGGTCGCCTCTACGGGCGCCGAGGGATTCCGACTGTTTCGGGAGGGAAAATTTGATTTGGTGGTGACAGACCGCGCCATGCCGGATATGAGTGGTGATACCCTGGCCGAACAGATGAAGCAGGTGGCTCCTCACATTCCCATTATCATGGTAACCGGTTTTGGGGAAATCATGCGGGCCGCTGGCGAATGTCCACGCGGCGTGGAGGAGGTTTTGGGAAAACCCATTACGCGAAACGAGCTTGCCGTGGCTATGGCCAAGGTTGTCCGTTGACTTTCCCCACACGCCCGCGTGGGTCATGCTCGCGGGGCTGTGCGCCACGCTTCCCCAACACGCTATCCTCTCCCCCTTCGTCCCTCGACGTCGAAAATCCTCAGACGTCTTTCCCACAAGCAGGGCATCCGGTTTCATCGAAAAGCAGGCTCCGACTCGGCGAGTCGCCGTGGAAAAAGGAGAGCGTATTTGGGGAGGTTGCCGGGGACCCGATTCCAGGCCGTTCCGGGGAGCCGCATCAATAGTCGCGGCAGCGAAGGGAGCGAGCACCGAGCCAGAGGGGGATAAGCGTCGCGCCAAGGGTAACGGCGGTGAGCCACAGGACGGCTGCGATCCCTGCGGTTCGCAGCTGCGTGGGGTTCAGCCGCAGGATCGTTTGCATGTGAAACAGCATGGCGAAGGGTAGAATCACGGCCAGCATAAAGGCGAGGCTGGCCACGAGATTCAACGTTCCACCAAAACCTGAAACAATGGCGGCCGGATTGCTTTGCCGCAAATCCAGGAACACGGCACCGAGACCGGTGGACAATCCGGAGACTCCGAGCGAAATCGCCGAGACCAGCAAAAGCGACACAAGCCGCACGTCATGGGACACGTTCAGCATGACGGCAGACAGTTCAACGAGGCCGGCCCCTATGACCACCATGACCGAGGCAGACAGAGCGAACTTGCTGAGCAGAACGCGCGTCATGGTCGTCGGCGAAAGTCCGATAATCCAAAAGCTTTGTCCTTCGAGGCTAAGTTGGGGATAGATAAACCGCGCGCTGATCGAACACATCACGGCGGCCACACTGAAAATGTTAAGGAATCCCATCATGTTTCGCCAATGCTCCATCTGTTCGTGGTAGCGAAAGGTCCGAAGATTGGCGAAGTAAAGCCCCAGGAGCCCGAAAAACATGATGCCCTGAGACCATTGAACGGGATCGCGCAAGAAGGTGCGCAGATCCTTGATGACGATGGCGCGAATGTCCCGGGGCAGAAGGCGTCCCACAAGGCGCAGCCCCGCGGTTATTCGCCTTCCCACCGCGGAACGGGAGCGGCGTTGGCGAGAGGAACCGGCCAGAACCCTTTGATAACTGATGGCAAAGGTGCGTCTACCTAATGCCTCGATGGCGAGGCCGACCACCCAGGCGGAGGAAGCCAGGGCACTCCAAAACCGTAGCCCGCGCGTCCACTCTCCACGGGCCATGGCGGTGATGCCTTCCGCCATCCAACTGCTGGGAACCCAGGGATTGGAAGCCAGCCGAAGCCCGGGTACGATGTGGCGGAGGTTGAACGGCGTGTCGTCGAACGAGCGGAGGGTGCGGCGTGCCATCCAAAGGACGCCGCCGGCGAACGCCACGAGCAAGGTGATCCCCAGCCAGCGGCCCGGCCGTCCGCGCGGAACCCACCGAACCAGCGCGAGGGCTATACCGGTGCCGATCCCGGAACAGAGCAGGAGAAAAGGAAGCGAAAAAACGAGAGTCCACACGCCGAACCATGCGCCGGCTCGTTGAAACCAGGCGTAGGCGGACACAAAAGGGATCACGATAAAGAAAAAGGACCAGGAGGACAGGCCGGTCGCCTCCAGAAACTTGTAGACGAAGATTTCGGAAGTCCGCAAAGGGCAGGTCAACAAAAAGGGAATTTCTTCGCAACGGAAAAGCGTGGAGTAAGCGGTGAGAATGCTCGAGACCGCGAGCATCAGTCCCATCCCCAAAAAAAACAAGGAAAACAGTCGCCCGATGACGACGGCGCCTAGCCCTTCAAAGCTGTCTAGATACTGTAGCCCATCGTAAAAAAGCGCCGTCAGCCCCGCCTCAAACAGGAGCGCAAAGGTCAGGACAAAAATCGTCTTCAAAAGGGGCTGTCGTCGCAGGATGCGTCGGGTGTTGCGTGTTGAGTGAATCAATAGGGAAAGTATGGCGCGACGGGCGGACATGGCTATGTCTGGGGCAAGGGTTCTGACGTTTGGCGTCGGGGGGCTTCCGGTGCGCTTGCGGCGGTCAGATGCAGGAAGGCCTCTTCGAGAGTCTGGGCACCTGCGCGATGCCGCAAGGTATCGACACGGTCTAGGGCAATGAGCCGACCGTTGAGGATAATCCCAATGCGGTCGGCAATATCCTCGGCCAGGGCCAGGATGTGTGTCGTGAGGAAAACAGTCATGCCGGCGCGTGTCCGTTCCCGCAACAGGTCTTTGATAAGGCGGATGGTATACGGATCCAGTCCGATGAGAGGTTCGTCAATGAACAGAACCTCCGGTTCATGGAGAAGCGCAGCGGCATAGGCAAGGCGTTGTCGCATGCCGTGCGACAGGTCGCGGGTCAATGTGTCTCGATGATCGAGCAGACCGAAGAGGCGGAGCAACCGCTCGCACTCCGTGGGGACGCGGCCTGTGGGAACATCGTACAGTTCGGCCGTAAACTCGAGGAATTCGGCACAGCTCAGTCGTCCGTACAGGAAGGGCGCATCGGGAATGTACGCCATGCGGCGTTTAACCTCTAGCGGGTTGTGCACGATGTCCCAACCGGCAATCCGCGCCGTTCCGGAGGTTGGTTGGAGAAGGCCGGTCAGCAGTTTCAGCGTCGTCGTTTTCCCGGCTCCGTTTGGGCCCAGAAAGCAGAACAGTTCGCCCCGGGGCACCCGCAGGGTCAATTCATCCACCGCGCGGAACCCGTTGAATTCCTTGCAGAGCCGTTCCACCTCAATCATGGGGCGCTTCTCCTTTCGTTCCATCGTCGTCCCGGAGTGCGGAACGGAATTCCGTCTGACCGTCGGCGGGAGACCGCTGTCCTTCCTCGCTGAGGATTTCGGCCCGTAGCTGTCCGAACGCCTTCATCAGTTTCATTTGGTTGACCAAGTCCCCTTCGAGGAGGGCGACGTGGGTCGCGTCCACGGCGCGTTGTCCCCACGTGGGGTCCATTTCGAGCCACTCGCCTACGTAAACGGCGGGCCATGCGTGATAATAGAAGGCGCTTTTGTGGTACGCCAGACCCACCATGATTTTGGCCGGGATGCCGGCGGCACGGGCCAGTCCCACCATGAGATAGGTGTGTTCGTTGCAGTCTCCTTCCAGGCGGCGGAGCACGTCGAGAGTCGTTGGCAGACTCACCGTGATGCGTTTTTGTACGTTGCGATGCACGAAATCATAGAGGCGCAGGACCCGATCGAGCGGATGCGTATGGCCTCCGACAAGGGCGCGCGCGCGGGCCACCACCTCCGGATGCGTGCTTTGAATCGTCGGGCTGGATTGCAGATAGGGGCGGAAGGTCTCCGGAGGCCGTTCCCCGCTCACCATCCACGGGGCTGGTAAAGGAGGCGAAGAGGGCGGAAGCGTCGCCGCGGTAACCCGCAACTCCGTTACATCATCCCGTAGGACTTCAACCGTTTGGCGGGGCGATTCCAATTCGCCCGGCTGAAACCGGACTCCGCGCAGACGAAGCCGGATTGCGCGGACGCGATGCGGATTGACCAAACGACCGCGACACGGGACGGCTAGCCCGCTAAGCATATCGCCGGCGCAGTCGGCCGCTTCGAGGGCGGCGAATGCTTCGTCCATCGTACAGGTTTCCAAAACCCAGCCGATCGGTGTCTCCTGCCGAATCATTTGCCCGTCGTGCGTCACCCAGGCACGCACCGTGGTGTTCTGATAGTCAACGGCCAACGCGGTAACCGCATAGTCGTGCCCAGAAACGGCTATTCTCTCTCGGCGAAGCGCGCGAAGAGTCAGGGGAACGGCGGTCACCGTCACGGGATCCAACGTGCGTAAGGTCAGTGTGTGGCCGGGCTGGAGATTTTTTATGGCCAGCTCGGTCATCGGGGAATAAAGCACCACATCGTCCGGAATGTCCATGTGTTGCACATGACGGCCGGCCCCCGTTTCGGTTATAACCAGATACGTGTTCGCGCGGGTGCGCCTACCCCGAACGGTGGCTGCATAGGCGGCAGAGGAGAGGGAAAACGTAAACGTCTGCAGCTGGTTGAAAACGTCGAGAGTGGCATAGGTATCCAGTCGGAGGCTGTGTTTTTCCCCCATCAGGTTTAGACGGACTTGGACGCGGTTGTTCAGCGTCCGGTAATGGGTAGGGCTCGAAGGATCGGTGTCCATCTGGGTGTGGCTGTAACCAATGGGAGTTTTCCGATAAAGAATACGCATCCAGGAATCCGAGATGAGAACGTCGCGTGCCAGAAGTCCGCCATAACCGGCCAGCGTGCGCGAAAAATATTCCGGGTACGCTTCGTATCGCGCAATGCCCATCAGCGTCATCGCCCACGTGAAGACAGCGATCACGCGGTGGGGGACTCGACCTGTCAGAAAAAAAGGCACAACCCTATCTCCTTGCCCAACGGAACCCAGTATAGTGCAGGGGGCGACTCAATTTCTATGGAAATTCATGGGGTTCTGTGGCGCGTGAGAGGGAGTCTTCTTGGCGTATGTTCCGCTGTGTCGACAGCGCCTCCGGCTACCCTTTTTCCCCGCTTCATCGCCGAATCCCTACGGGGCCCGTGGGGGTAGCGCCGGCGCTAACCCGACGACACAATTTCGCGGAGCCATGGAATCCGGTACGGAAATCCGAGCGAAGCCGCCCGCGTGATGGGCACACGGGTATAGCGGGGACCGTTCGGGTTGGGAATGGCCGAAGCAACATGCGATCCACCGGCGATCAATGCGTGGAATGCGCGCGGTCCCACACGCGATCGCAGGTCGTGCCAGTCAAGTGCGCGCGGTTTGGCCCACAGCCGCGAAGGATGTTGCAATAATAAGGCGACGGCTGGAAGGAGCGACCTTAGGTGCGACCCCTCCGATGCGACGGAAACACCGATGCCTTTCGGTTCCCCCTGAAAGCATGATGCTTTTGGGCGGCACCAAAGGGGGTACTGGTTCTAAATGCGCCGATGTTTCGCCGGGGAGGAATCTACCTGTCCGCTCCCCCCTTTTTTCGCATGGGGACATTGACATTGGGGAAAGGCGTGGTACGCTATTCCTAACGGTGGAGTTGCTCAATCCTGCCTGGTCCCCAGATGTCCGGAAAAGTCCAGTCAGCAAGGGTGGAAGATAGCCCATGGCAAACGACGGGATGTTGCCGGGATCGACAACGGACGGCTTGACGGATTTGAAGCACCTGGAACCTGTGGAATGTGTCGGGTCCGCAAGCGACATCCGGCATCCGCCCGATCCGGTCTGCCCGCGCCGGGAAACAGAGGTATCTCCCCCTTGCCTACCGGAATCCACGCTGAGGGACGAGGTCATTCCAGGCGAGATTTGGCGGTTTGGCCGGGGTGACGCCTACTCCGCGCGGTGGGCCTATACGGAAAAAGAGCGTCTGGCCTGCTGGCACTTCGTTTATGAGGAGTATCTCGCCAAGGGGTACACCGATCCACAGGAACTGGAATACCGCTATACCCTGCACGACGCCCTGCCTGACACCGCCACCTTTTGGGTCGCCGTGCACGGAGCCATGCAGGGGACCGTTACGGTCTTTCCTGACTCGCCGTTGGGGCTTCCGGCCGATGAACTCTACCAGCAAGAACTCGATATGCTCCGTCGCGCGGGCGGGCGGCCCGTGGAAGTGGGGCGGCTGGTGATTGGACCGGCACACCGGAACGATCTCGCCGTTCTGATAGGGCTTTTCGATGCCCTGTCTTTGTACGCGCGGCGCTTGTTGCATGCCACGCACCTTGTGCTGACCGTAAATCCCTCGCATGCGAAGTACTATGAGCGGATGCTATTGTGCGACCGGATCGGCGAGGCGAAGTCCATGGCAAGCGTGCGCGGAGCACCGGCGGTGCTCTTGACACTTGACACGACTTTGGAAGTAGCCATGCGCGCTCATATGTCGGACGGAGGACCCAAGCCGGAGAAGTATCGAGGGGGTCGAAACTTCTACAGCTACCTGTGCGGCAGAGCCGAAGAAGACCGGCGTGTTGAACAAATGGTCCGATGGCGGCGAAAACCCGAGGAAGCCTTTATCCGGCGGTATTTTGTCTGGCTCCGTCCCCTGATCCCACAACTTCCTCCAAACCTTCAGAAATTTTTCTTTGAAACATGCTATCCGGGATACGATTTCACCCGACCGGAGGAACCGTCCCTGTGAACCTCGCGGACTACGCGTATCGGGTTTTCCAAGGAATCGTCTTTTACGCCCCGATTGGCCATGAACCGGATGATCGCCATGCGGTTGCCTTTTTCACGATGACAGGAACGTACTCCCGTTTCTTATTTTGACAGGTGCTGCCTTCCATGGGAGAAAGCGTGCACATTGTGGGAACCGGGCGATCTGTAGCGAATGTCGTTGGGGATCGGGATGTTCGAGTTGCAGGGGCCCTGTGTCCACACCGTAAATTCCGCGCAAAGGGGGGCAATGGCCGTTTCGCAACGCGTGTGGGAACTGAAGGTGGAGCGGGTAGGGCCGATGATGACCGCGCGCGACCGCCAGGAGGCGCTGGACATTTTGGCGGCATCGTTTCCGAAGGCGCCGGAACCGGGCATGAGAGAGCACATGGTCCGCGCCGTGTGGAACGGTCCGACGTTCTGTCCCGAGCATACGCGCATAGCGGTGGCCGATGGACGTGTGGTGAGCGTGATAGTCATGGCGCCGCGTATGGTACGTTTCGGAACGGTCACCGTGCCGGCGATGACCATCGGGCCGGTTGCCACGCACGACGCCTATCGGAAGCGTGGATTTTGCGCAGCGACGATGCACGACTGTGCCCGATACATGACGGAAAAGGGATATTGTCTGGCCTACCTCCAGGGGAATTCCCGCCTTTACGGGCGCTTCGGCTACTTCCGCTACATGATGCATGTGACGGCGAAGGTGCGGACCGATGATGCGGTGCAATACGGGTGGCCAGGGCGACTGCGGACGATGACGCGGGCGGACATTCCGCGAGTGGCGCGTCTGTATGACCACGCCGCCGTCGGACGGCCAATGGCCGCGGCACGAGACGCCGCCGTCTGGGATTGGGCAGTCCGCTGCGCGGTTCATACGTGGCTGTTCATGGGGCCCAAGGTGGTCTTGGACGCGAAGGGACGGCTGTGCGGATACGTGACGATCAACGCGCAGGGCGAGCCGGGGCTGCGCGAACTCGTAGTCAGCCCCGACGAGCCGTCGATGAGAGTCACGCTTGGCGCGCTGGGCGCCGTCGCCCGCAAACGCGGGGCCGAGACGTTCTCCCTGCCGGTTCCGTGGAACGACCCGTTCGCCGTGTTCCTGCGTCAGGTGGCGGGGGCTGAGTTCCAGATTGTCAGCCGGTCCAGTGGCGGGCCGCTGGCGAAGATTGTGGACTTCCCGGCCCTGATGCGCCAACTCCAACCGCTGTTCACAGAGCGCTGGCGGGCGGCTCATTCCGCGCTACCGGCCAGGCGGTTCACGCTGGCAAGCGAGATAGGCTCGGTGTCTATCGCTGTCACGCCGCGCGGCGTCCGCGTGAGCGAGGGCAACGGGAGCCAGCGGGCGTGGATACCCCAGCGGTGGCTGACCGGGCTGGTCACGGGCTGTTGGGCGATGGGAGAGGTTATCCAGCGCGACGAGGTGCGGGTCCCGGCTCGGCTTGTGCCATTACTGGAAGTGCTCTTCCCCGCCTCTTGGCCATACAGCCACCGGGGTGACCTCTATTGACTATGGAAAACGTTGTGACATGGCGCTCAGGAGTGCGGCTTGGCGCCATCGGGTGCGTGATTATCCGTAGGGTGCACGTCGAGTCCGCCGCGAGCCGGGGCCGTCGGGCAGGAATGTGTGCGTCCCGAGGGCCGTGCGGAAATGCGTCGAACGTTCACGGAATGAAAATCGCCCCGTCCGAACGGACGCCCTGAACCGGACACAAAAGGAAGGCCAATCATGAAGAACCCAACCGTTGTGTTCACAGGCCCCCGGCAGGTCGTTATCGAAGACCTGGAAATGCCCGTGCCGAAGGCCGAGCACGTGCTGATTCAATCCGAACTCACGCTCGTGAGCACGGGGACGGAACTGACCGTGCTCGGCCACGACGTCGAGGAAGGATCGCAATGGGCATCCTCGTGCCACTATCTTTTTTTCCCTGGATACAGCAATGTAGGGGTGGTTCTGGATGTCGGGCCGGGCGTGGACCGCGGGCTGATTGGCAAGCGTGTGCAGTCCTACGGGCGGCATGCCTGATACGTCGCGCCGCCTGCGAAACGCGCTCGGCCGGTCCGCGAAGACGTCTCCTCGGAGCACGCGATATTCACGACGATGGCCGAGATCGCCTTCAACGGCGTTCGACGCTCCGGGGTTGGGATGGGGTTTCCACGGTTGTTTACGGCTTGGGCCTTCTCGGCCAGATATCGGTCCGGTTCGCGCGCCTTTGCGGCGCACGGCCGATCGTGGCGGTGGACGTTGCGGACAGCCGGTTGGCCCTGCTGCCGAAAAGCCCGTCCATCGTCCCTGTCAACCCCCAACGGGATAACGTACAAGAAAAGGTTCGCGAGGCGACCCGCGGACGAATGGCCGACGTCGTCATCGAATTGACCGGCGTAGCCCACCTGATCCCTGAGGAGATTTCTCTGCTCCGTCAGCAGGGCACGCTGGGCATCGTCAGCGGCCTGCGGGGGAAAACGCACATCGACCTGCACGACCTCTGCAACGCCCCCCGCATCAGGATCATCGGCATTCACAACGGCTCTCACGCGCCTCACGAGTCGCCGGCCGACCCGTGGACCAAGAACGCGACGTGGAACTCTTCTTCGACCTCGTGGCGGACGGCGACATGGACGTGTCGGGGCTGATCTCGCACCGCGTCCCCTACGCCGACGCGCCCGCGATGTATAAGATGCTGCGTGACGATCGCGGTCAGCCGATGGGCGTGTTGTTCGAGTGGCAATGAGTGGCCGAGGGGAAAGCCGAGCCGCCCTTACTTCGCGTCCTGCGCGGGCTGCATGGTCAGTTCAAGAACACCCGCCACGTGAGAAAAGGAATGGTGTGTCGGATCACAGGGGAAGACGTTCCGTGCGGTCGAAACGGATCATCGCGAGAATTTTTCATTCGAATGCCTTTCGCGTGTCGTCTGAGCAGAAACCCCTGTCCCAGGCCATCGCCCAGGCGCCGATGTCGCCGGGGGTGCGGCCGGCGGCCTGCCGCTTCGAAAGCATGGAAACGGCGGTTGTTCACACCGGTGTTTGCCGGGTGTGTGTTCCCTTGCATAAAACAGCAGAGGGCAACAGCCCGACGGGTGGCAGCCATGATCCCCTTTTCGCCGTGCGCTTGGCACCCTCTTGCCATACGGCAAGGAAGGATCTCGACAACGGAGGCCGCTGCGTGAAGGCATGTCGCTTTCCCCGTCGCCTCGTCGGCATCGAGCGGTAGCGTCAACGAGAACGGGGGAACGGGGGCAAGAAAATTGTCCCTTCTGACACCGGTTCTGGTTCACGCGATCCATTTTTCCGGTGCATCCGGCTGTCAACCGTTCGAGCAACACCCGGCCAATTGAGAGTACGACACGTGCGCCTCGCCCCGCAGGCAGGAACCGTTGTGGTCGCCTTATGGCCGTGCCGTGACATGGCGGACCATGATCGTTGCGTTGAGGCGCACATTTCCGTTGACAGAATCAGCGGGTTAGTCTAGGGTGCGGCTATACGGATCGGGGTTGTCATGCCCCGGGAAAGGAGGAGCGGCATGAAACGGGTGTTAGTATTCTGCCTTGCCACCACGATGATGGGGGTCCCTTTCGGTGCCGCCATTGATCGCGACGTCTCGATGATCGACATGATTGGCATGGACATGGCCGGATACAGGCACGTCGGCTATTTCGGGGGCAGCCTGTGGGTTGAAAACCGGCTGGCCGCTGAAAGTGAGGATTGGGCTCTGGTCGCCGGGATCGGCTACGGAGAATATGACATCAAAGACGGCAAAGACCCCGCGTCGTGGTTTGCCGCGTTGGGCATCAAGTACTACCTGACATCCTTCAGCAGTCTTTCTTTGGTGGGCAGCTACCGCAACTTTGCCCATCGCTCAAACTTCGATATCCTGGCCGGCACGGCGACGTTCAAACTCCGGTTTATTCCGCCGCGGTTCGCTATTTCACCCTATGGCGTGGCATCGGCTTCGTATCAGTACTGCGATTTTGCTGCCGGTTACTTCTCCCGGCAGGGCGAGGAGTTTGACGCTCTCGTGACGACGCTTGGCGCAGGGGTAGATTTCATGGCCCGCGACGATTTGGCGTTCACTTTTGAGGCCGGCTATTCGGATTCCGAGGATTTCAACGAAGGGGTCGAGTACGCCGATGGCGTGTACGCAGGCGTCTACCTCCGGTACTACTGGGAATAGTCGGTTGTTTGTTTCCCTTTTGACGCCACCCTGCCTTTTCTGTCCGGCCAGGCTCTTGCCGTGTGTCCCCGGTATTGCCCCGCAGGCGTATCGTGAAAAAGAGGGAGATCGTCGCGCGTCATGCATGAACGAATAGGCGTCGAAAAACGTTTCTGTTTGTGACACGCTGCGTGGTGCACAGGACGCGGAAAGGTCCCATGCGGCAAGAACGCGCCGGTGAAGGAACGTGCGATGGGTCTCGAGCGGTGGATGCGGATTCTGTTGTTGGTCCATGGAGCGTGCGCCATCGGTTCCCCCCACACCGCCAATGGGCCGGCCCCTACACTTGAACAACTGGTGGCACAACTGGTTACGCTTCGGACCCAGATCGCCGCCGAAAAGCGCGCCTGGAAGGAAAAAGAACAGACGTGGCAATCGGAACTCCAGCTGCTGCGGACAGAGGCGGCGGCCCTGGAAAAGGACGTGGCGTCGTGCCGTGCGGTCGTTCAGGCACAGGAGAAGGAACGGGCCGACGTGGAGCGTCGTCGGGAGCGCCTATCCGGCGTTCTGGCGGCGTTGGGACCGATTCTTGACGGCGCCGAAAGGGAGCTGCGGCAGTGGCAGACCCGCCTTCCGCCCTCTTTATTAACTGGAACGCTGCGTAAGACCTTCAGCGAACTTCCCGCAACCCCGGATGCGGCGCAGAGCGTGGGCGCGTCGCGTCGCGTGCAGGTCGTGTTGGCACTCTGGACCCAGATCGAAGAACTCCTCCACACTATCTCCATCACGCGAGAACTCGTGCCGCTCGACGGCGGAGGCGCGTGCGAAATGGATGTGATGTATGTGGGATCGGCTCGGGCTTTCGCGGTTTCGGCAGACGACCGCCGGGCCTGCATCGGCACGGTCGGAGCGGACGGCTGGCAGTGGGTCTCCTGCCCGGACTTGGCGGGCGAAATACGCCGTGCGATCCGCATCGCGCAACGTGAACTACCGCCGAGCCCGGTGCGGTTGCCGCTGCCAGCCGCACAGTCGTGGCCACCGCAGCCGAAGCCTGAAAAATGAAACGGCGTTGGCAGGCATGGATGGTGATGGCGCTTTCGCTGGCCCGTGCAAGCCGGTTCGCAGGAGACGCGATCGCGGCGTCCGACGCACAACACGTCTCGCCCACCCCCCCCGATCGGCGTTTGTCCTCCGCCATCGCGCACACGCAAGAAGAGATTCGTCAGGCTGTTCGCGAACTCAATGCGGTGCGCGATGCCATTGCCGCCGCGCGGATTCCCCTCGCACGCGAGTGGGCCGAGTGGGAACGGCGTGTGGCCGACCTGCGCGAGGAGGTGCGCCGCCTGCGCCGGGCGCGCGCGGAAGCGGAAGAAGCGCGGGAACGCGCGACGCGCGAGACAGCGAACCTACAGGATGCGTGCCAGTTCCTTTTTTCCGCACTGACCGAATACCGGCGCGGTCTGGAAACCCGTATGACCTTGGCCGAATCCCAGCCGCTTCAGCATGACCTGACGACCCTGGACGAGGCGCTCTCCGCGACCGATAACCCAGCGGTTTTTCCGGCGATAACCGAAAAGATTTTGACCCTAGCGGCGCGCTGGAATCGCGCGCGCCTCGGCGGCGTGCGCTTCGAAGGCCTTTGTCTGGACGCCGACGGCTCTGTCCATCGGGGCCACTTTGCCGTCTTCGGCCCTGTGTCCTATTTCGTCTCGGCAACCGGCACGTGGGGCGGAATCGCCTTCGCCAAAGTCGGCAGCTCCTTCCCGACCTGTTTCGCGCTGGCGTCCCATTCGAAACACGCCACGCCCTTGGCCGATCTCATCGCCGGACGCGAGAGCGTCGTTCCGGTGGATGTCTCCGGCGGCGATGTGCTGAAATATGCCCGAAGCCGAAAATCGTGGGCCGATGAAATCCGAAGCGGTGGGATTGTCATGATTCCTATTGTGGTGGTCGGTATCCTTTCTGCGGCGCGGGTGACAGCGAAGATCGCGCAACTCGCGCGGTTGCGGATTCCCTCCACGGAACGGATTCGCGAGGCGGTTGGCCTGATGGCGTCGGGCCGCTTGGATGAGGCAGGTCCCCTGGTGGAGACCTTCCGATCCCCCTTGGCGGCTATCCTCCGCCACGGCATGCCGCCTCGGCCAGCGCGTCGGGAGCAACTGGAGGAAGGGCTCTACGCCCAGGCGGTGAGCCTGGTGCCGATTCTCGAACGCCACCTCGGCGTTTTGGCCGCGCTGGGAAACGTGGCGCCTCTATTGGGGTTGTTGGGAACCGTTTCGGGCATCATGCATACCTTCCAAGTCGTGTCCGCGTTCGGCACAAGCGATCCGCGGCTGTTTTCGGCCGGCATTTCAGAAGCGCTTGTCACAACCAAATTCGGGCTGGGTATCGCTATTCCTGTTCTTCTCGCGCATGCGTATCTTTCCCGACGTGTGCGGAAACTCGAGGCGGCCATGGAACATGCCATCGCCCTTGTCCTCCATGCGTTCGATCATCCTGCCGATACGACCTGATGTGGGGCACGCCATGTTGGAATACTGGCAACAGGGCGGACCGATCCTGGTGCCACTGGCGGCGGTGTGCTTCGGTATCTGGCTGTATACGTTCCGGACGCGTCGCATGCTCGGAGCCATCGCACGGCAACCCGCCGCGTTCGATCGGCGTTTGGAGCAGGCGGCAGCCTCTGGCGATGCGGCATTCGTGCGGCGCTGGGTCCAGAGCCTCGACGGCCTGCTACCCTGGGCACTCGCCCACGCTCTCTGCCCAACCGAGCGGGAACGGAACGCGCTCGACACATTCGAACGATGCGTGGAATCGGCGCTCCTTCAGGTGCGACGCAACCTCGGGGTGCTGTCCACACTGACACGGCTGGCGCCCCTGTTGGGGTTGCTCGGCACAGTGACCGGCATGACCGAGACGTTCCACGGCATGGCCGCCGCGGCGGCGCGTTCAACGGAACAGGTCGCCGGAGGGATCGGCGAGGCCTTGGTCACCACACAGATGGGGTTGATCGTGGCGATCCCGGGGATATTGGCCGTGGCCTATTTCAGCCACGTCGCCAACGAAGTGCGCCTCGTCGTTGCCCGAACGCGAGGCGTGTTGCGCCGCCTTGTCGGTATCGCGCCGGGTGCGTGCGCCGGAACCCAGGAAGTCGTGCCGCCCTATCGAATGCCTGATCGGCTATGAAACGCCTCCTGCGACTCGATCAAGACACCGGAAGAGCGGTGGAGGTCAATGTGACCAATTTGGTGGATTGTATGCTGTTCCTTCTGATCTTTTTCATCGTGAATGCGCGTTTTGTCCAAGAACCGGGGGTTCCGATCCAAAAACCCCGGGCGGTGAGCGCTGAGACGCTGGACAAAGCGAGCGTCCTGTTAGCCTTGACGGCTGACGGAAAAATTTATTACGGCGGCCGACTTATCCCGTTCAACAGCGTGCGCGGCCTCGTGGCCCACTATGTGCGGGAGCAGGATGTCCCTGTTGTGATCGTGGCCGATGAGGCGTCACGCAGTGGCTACTTGATCCAATTGGTGGACGAATGCAAATTGGCCGGGGCTAGACAGGTCAGTGTGGCAGCGCGAAGGGATTCTTCGCCATGATGCCTTCCCAGATTTTTTCGGAACCCCGGGACATCGGTCGACGGCATGCGGGGAGTGCCGTGGCAAGCGCCGTCGCCATGACCGCGCTCACATTCCTTCTGGTTCCGGCTGTGGAGCAGGTGCGATCGACGTCCCCCGCGTTCCGTTTGGCGTCGGACTTCGTGCTTATGCCGACTCCTTCATCGCCTGTCTTGCCGCCTGTGCCAGCGCCGCCGCCTCCCGCACCGCCTCCGCGTTCGCCCCCTTTGCCCCTTCCCCGATTAGAGGAAGAGCGCAGACCCTCATCCGTGAGCGGTATCCCGGATTTCCACGTTGCCCTGAACAACCTTGACGGGGTTGTGCGGGCCGGGCGTTTCGATATTCGGTTGGCCCATGTTTACGGCCCGGAGCGTAAGGCCGCGCCAGAAGTCCTTTTTGACATGAGCGACCTGGACCGACCACCGCAACCTCTGGTGCGGTTATTGCCACCATATCCTCCGCGCGCGCAATTCCAACGCCTGGAGGGCACGGTGACCGTGGAATTTGTCGTGACCGCGGAAGGCACAACACGCGATGGGGTCGTGATAGACGCCGAACCGCGCGGTATCTTTGAGAAAGCCGTTTTGCGCGCGGTGCGCAATTGGCGATTCGCTCCCGGATGGCGCGCGGGCAAACCCGTGGCCGTCCGTGTGCGGCAGACCGTCCGGTTTCAGTTCGAATAATCCGGCGGCCACGTGGAGGCTTTCCAAACCGGCATGCGGCACGGACATTTCCAACGGTGTGTGGCGGCAGGAACGCTGGCTTTGCTCGCAGGGGTGGCTCCCCGCGCTGAGGATTTCCCGCCCGCCCATGACCCCTTCGAACCCGCCGTGACGGCACGGGAAGCCGCCGTGCTGCGCGCGGCAGCAGAAATGAGCGCCACGAACCTGACGGCCGCTATCGCGTGGCTGCAACCACAGGTCACGGCGCGAAGTAGCCCCGCGTTGGATTTCGCGCTCGGCACGTTTTATTTTCAAGCCGATAACCTCTCAGCAGCCGAAACGGCCTACCAGGCCGCCCTTACGAAAATGCCGACCTTCCGCCATGCCCGCATCAATCTGGGGCGCGTTTACCTGCTTCAAGGACAGGGGGACAAAACCGCGCGGCTGTATCAGTCTCTTGTCCGCGACGGACAGGGCACGCACGATACCTATCTCCTTCTCGGTCATGCCCTTCTCTTGCAAAACCAAGCGGTTTCCGCCGAAAGCGCGTACCGGCAGGCTCTTTTGTTGCATCCCGGCGAGGAAAACGCTTCGATAGGACTGGCCAAGGCTCTTTTCCTCCAGGAGCGGCATCGAGAAGCTATAGCCCTTCTCAAGGAAGTGCTCGCGCGTCATCCGCGCCACACGGAATGCTGGGTGCTTCGCGCGCAGGCCCATCTCAGCCTGGAGCAATTCCGCGACGCCATCGTGTGCCTCGAATGTGCGCGCCGACTCGGTGTAACCAACGCCCATGTCCTTGCCACACTCGGCGATCTCTACCTCCAGCACGCGCAATCCGAAGACGCGCGGGCCTGCTACGAACAGATCGCCACAACGCCGGCTTTCTCCCCGCGGCAGATGTGCCGCGCGATCGAAAGCTTCCTGGCAGCGGGCCAGACGAACGCGGCGGCCCAGCTTCTGGATGCGCTGGATCGCCGCATGGCGGGAGAGGCGGCAAACGCCGAAACAGAAGCGCGTCTTGAAACATGGCGGCTGAAAGCGGAACTCGCCCGACTCCGTGGCGAAACCGCCACGGCCCTCCACCTTTATGAGAATATATTGCGCGAGGCCCCCACGCATGGAGGCGCTTTGCTCGCCCTGGGCGATCTACGTCGTCAAGAAAACCGGATAGAGGAAGCCCTTCTGGCCTATGAGCGTGCCAGTCGCATAGCCGGATTTGAATCCCGCGCGTTGACCCGTCAGGCGCAGATCGAGGTGGAACGTCGGCAGTATGCGCGCGCGGTCGAACTTCTCGAAGCGGCCCTGGGGTTCGAGGAAAAGCCTCATGTCCGTCGCTATCTGGAGCAGGTGCGCCGCCTGGCCGATCTGACCGTTCGTCCCTGAAAAGTCGCGCGCGAAAAGAGAAGCGAGGGCGTCGCCTTCGTAACCCACTCCCTCCTCCGTGGCTAGGCGGTTGTATCGCGCAGCCGTTCGCCGCGCGAGGCCAGGCCGCACAACGCATCATGGGCCCCGTGACAGCGGATGACCCCCGAGAACGCCGATGCGACGTCAAACGCGCCGGCAAACGCTTCACAGCGGCCTCGCGCGTCTCACCCGGAAGGATTGCAATCCCTTCCTAATATGCTAGGTTCCGGGGGAACGCACGAGAACACGCAACACACGGTCGGCGGTGCCATGGAACCGGGCTCTATCGTTCGTTGCCGCAACCGAGATTGGGTGCTGCTGCCCAGTGAGGACGACTCTCTGCTGTGGCTCAGGCCTTTGGCCGGCACGCATGACGACGCGGTGGCTCTTCACAAGGGGCTGATGGAGGCAGTCAGCTATTCATTTCAAGAGGAAAGGGTTCAACCGTCTACGTTTCCGCTCCCGACAGCCGAGGACGTTGCGGATGTCACCAGTGCCCATTTGCTGTAGCAGGCGGCGCGGCTCACGCTGCGTGAGGGCGCCATGCCGTTCCGATCGCTCGGCCGCCTCTCGATCCGGCCGAGGGTCTA